>VFSW01000050.1_pt1 | contig 134071 bp, 128 predicted proteins | sample 5358111 | NCBI WGS metagenome assembly VFSW01 (sample SAMN11554181, study PRJNA540505) | mine drainage metagenome | isolation source: sediment from site ElyBrook_90M | place: USA: Ely Copper Mine, Vershire, VT | collected 2017 | reverse complement strand
ATTATACAGTTAATTATCGGGGAGAGTTGTCTCAACCTATATTAGCACAGGGGGGATTCGCTTCGCTCACCACAAGTTTTTCAACCGATGCCGCGCTAACTGGTGCCGCGACAATCGTTGCCGCGTCGCGCGAACAACAAAGGCGGAGCCACCCTCGACTCCGCCTTTCCACCATCGGATGGAATCCGACGGCTACCATGCACGAAACCTGCGCCGCAGGTTTCCGCCGCGCTCAATAGGCGTCGGTTTTCAACCGATGCCGCGCTAACTGGTGCCGCGACAACCGTTGCCGCGTCGCGCGAACAACAAAAGCGGAGCCATCTTCGACTCCGCCTTTCGCTCTTCGTCCCTCGCTCATCGCCTCACGTTACTTGTGCAAATTCCGCGCCGCAATGAACGCCAACCCGCGTTTGGTCAACTCCTCCGCCGTGTGGTTGAGCGCGGCGTGTTTGTCCATGTAGTTCGCCAAGAGCACCGGCATCAAACCTTTCGCTTCCACTTCCACTTTTGGCAAAAAGTACTCCAGAATGTTCGACGGATGCTCGCGCGTCGCTTCCACTTCGGGATCGCCGCCCTCGTGCTTCGCCGAAATATTCTTGACGTGCGTCGCCAGCTCCATCAATTCCGCGCGGCGATTGTACGGCTGCCGCACGATGCTCTTGTATGTCTCGGTGATGTGATGCTCGATGCGCACCACATCCTCAAAGCCGAGTTTCTTGCGGATGTCCGCCGCCGCTTCGATCGTGCAGTTGTCGACCGAGTTGCTCAGGTTAAAGCCGATGAGCGGCGTCGTACCGTCCGGACGCGCGAACAGTTTCGCCAGCATCAGCGTCGACGCGATAAAGTACGGGTTGTCGTTGCCGACGAACACAGAAATCTTGAACTCGTTGTTGATGCCGAGCCGGTGGACCAAATAGCCAATGAGGATCGTGCCCGCGTTGATGTTCAGCACCTGATAGATGCCATAGTGGGTGTAATAGTACAGAAACTCGTCGAGCCACTTGAGCGCGTAATCGTTCGGCTCGCCGATGCCGCCGAAATAGCCGGTGATCGTGTCCGCTCCGCCGAGGTGCACGTTCGAGCCGTCGGTGCCTTTGGTGTCCAACGTGTCCACATACGACGCACCGACGATCTGCATCGCCGCCATGCCTGCCAGCAAATCGCCCTGATCCGATTCTGATTCCTTCATATACCGCACGCGGATAAACCGCCCCGGCATCAGCTCGCCCTTGGCGATGGCTTGCTTCGCCTCTGCGATGATCCACGGAAAGTACTGGAACGCACTGATTTCGAGCGTCACCGCGTTGGCTTTCTTGAATTTCATCGTCGCGGCGGCATCGCCCAGCACCTTGCGGCGATAATCGGCGACGCTGATGAACGCGCCGTTGTTCCGCTGCTGGAGCAGCCACTCCAAGTCCGGCACGTACGGCGAATTCATCTCGCGCAACCGCCTCATTAGATTCGGCAGCTGGCGCGCCTCTTCCGATTGGCGATTGATCTCGTCGATCGTGCCGTGCTTGGCGATAACCTTCAGCACGTCATTGACGAGTTTGCTTTTCGGATCGAGCAGCAGGTCGTTGATCGCGGCAAGATTGCTCGCAGGGATCTTCAGTTGTTTTCGCAATTTGGTGTCCATTGAAATCTCCTTACGCAATACTCACTACACAGTAATTCGTATTGCGTATTCCGCTTAGTCGCCCAACATCTTTTTCAATGGTGTTACTGGTGTCGTTGCCCATCTCACAGTCATTATACTGCGCGGTATGCGGGCTGTCAAAGGAAAACGCGGGCGATAATCTATAGCGATCCTAACTCGATTCCGGCACGTGATTATTCACATCTCACCGCGGAGACGCGGATGACCGTGGCGTGACTGTGGCGAACTACGCCACAGCCATGCGCCACAGCCACGTCGAGTCTTTTACATTTTGGTTTCTCTGCGATCTCTGTGTCTCTGCGGTGAATGAGCGATGTGTACAATCACCATATTCCGGCGATTGCTCAGAGGATGGAGCTGTGCTACAATCGATTGCGCCGATACCAAGAATGCGGAGCAGGAAGCCGAGAAAACAAGCGTTTTTAACCCTGCCTGCAACCGACTCGCCATCGACGCGTGGCTGAGTCAGCCGTTGAGCCGCCAAACGAGCAGTTCTGCTGTTCATGCCAAATTCAGGAGTGACCGTGAACCGCAAATTAGATGAGATCAAATTGCTATATGTGTCCGATCGCAAAGCGTGGCGCGATTGGCTGAAGAAGCATTACAAAACCGAAAGAGAGATTTGGCTTGTGTACTACAAGAAGCATACTGGCAAGCCGCGTATTCCCTACAATGAGGCGGTTGAAGAAGCACTCTGTTTTGGTTGGATCGACAGCACCGTCAAGCGCATTGATGATGATCGGTTCGCTCAAAGATTCACGGTGAGGAATCCCAAGAGCGCCTACTCACAAGCGAACAAGGAAAGACTCAAGGCGCTGATCAAGCAAAGGAAGGTAGCAAAAGACGTGCTAGCCACCTTGGGAGACCTTACGGCGGAAAAGTTTGAAATTCCTCCTGATATTTTCAAAGCCATCAAAGCGAACAAGGACGCTTGGAAGAACTTTCAGGGATTCTCACAATCGTATATACGAATCCGAATTGCCTTCATCGACGGCGCACGAAACAGACCCCAAGAGTTCGAAAAGCGCTTGAGATATTTCATCCAGATGTCGGAGAAGAACAAGCAATTCGGGTTCGGCGGCATCGAGAAATATTACTGATGGCATTGCTCGAAGAATCGAGGCGTGCTACAATACCTCATGACCGTGGCGTGTCGATTTTGCCACCTCTTGTTCGACGTATTAGTAGAGGGAGGGTTCGCCGTCGATCAAGCGTGTCCGACAACCCACCAAATCACAAATCGGAAGGAGATATAACGATGAGAGTCATGGTGTTCGTGAAGGAAGACAAGAGTTCAGAGACGGGTGTTCTTCCACCCGAAGAACTCGTGAACAAAATGGACAAGTATAACGAAGAACTCGTCAAAGCCGGCGTGATGCTCGCGGCGGACGGATTGTACCCCAGTTCAATGGGCAAGCGCGTACGATTCTCCGGCACAAAGCGGACGGTAATCGATGGTCCTTTCACTGAATCGAAAGAGTTGGTCGCCGGGTACTGGCTCTGGCAAGTCAAGTCGATGGATGAAGCGGTGGAATGGCTCAAGCGCGCGCCTTTCGATGGCGGGGTGGAAGTCGAGATTCGTCCAATCTTCGAGCAGGAAGATTTTCTGCGCCAGATTCAGTCCCAACCACAGAAAACGAATTGAGCCACGGAGGCACCATGCAAAAAATCACTCCATTCCTCTGGTTCGAGGATAACGCGGAAGAGGCGGTGAATTTCTATACCTCCATCTTCAAGAATTCAAAGATCGTCAGCATGAATCGCCTGCCAGAAGGAACACCCGGTCCCACGGGAAAAGTAATGACCGCGACGTTTCAACTGGAAGGTCAAGAATTCATGGCACTCAACGGCGGTCCTGCCGGGTTCAAATTCAACGAATCGATTTCGTTCTTCGTAACCTGCGAGACGCAGGCGGAGGTAGATTACTTCTGGGACAAACTCTCCGCCGGCGGCGAACCTAGTCAATGCGGCTGGCTGAAAGATAAATTCGGCGTGTCGTGGCAGATCGTTCCCACCGCCTTGGGTCAGCTCTTGGGAGACCCTGATCCCCAAAAATCGCAACGCGTGATGCAAGCGATGCTGAAGATGACCAAGATCAATGTTGCAGAACTACGGCGCGCGTACGAGCAAGACTAATCCAGTGCAGAAAGGAGATCAGATAATGCGATTCCTGATGTATACGATTGGCGACGATAGTACGCCGATCCCGCCCCCTAGCCCGAAGGAAATGGCTGAGATGGGCAAGTTCATGGAGGAAGCGACAAAAGCCGGTGTTCTACTCGTGACCGGTGCGATGGCGCCAACCTCACAAGGTACAACGGTCCGATTCTCTGATGGCAAGTTCACCGTGACCGACGGACCTTACACCGAGGCGAAGGAATTGATCGGCGGCTGGGCGTTAGTCCAGGTGGCGTCGAAAGCAGAGGCACTCGACTGGGCAAAGCGCTTTCTGCGGATCGTTGGTCGCGGCGAGTCGCGCATCCGCCAGGTTTTTGGACCAGAGGATGCTATGCCGAACCGCGCGTGACAACTTCGGATACTCATCGCGCGATTGACGCCGTCTGGCGGATCGAATCGGCAAAGATCATTGCCGGTCTCACGCGGATCGTGCGCGACGTCGGTCTCGCCGAGGAGCTCGCGCAGGATGCGCTCGTCGACGCGCTCGAGCAGTGGCATGAGTCAGGCATCCCGGACAATCCGGGCGCCTGGCTCATGGCAACCGCCAAGCATCACGCGATTGATCGGATTCGCCGAAACATACGACTTGAGCGCAAGCATGAGCAGCTTGGTCACGAGCTTGAGATCCAACAAGAGTTAGCGGAGGCGGATATCGAAGCCGCGATGGACGATGACGTAGGCGATGACCTCCTGCGCCTGATGTTCATCTCCTGCCATCCGGTGCTCTCCACCGAGGCGCGCGTTGCGCTCACGCTCCGCTTGCTCGGCGGTCTGACGACCGATGAAATCGCTCGCGCCTTTCTTGTCCCGGAGCCGACCATCGCTCAGCGCATCGTGCGCGCCAAGCGAACCCTTGCTGAAGCGCGCGTGCCTTTTGAGGTCCCGCCGGCAGCCGAGCGCGCGGCGCGCCTATCGTCGGTGCTCGAAGTGATCTATCTCATCTTCAACGAGGGCTACGCGGCAACCGCGGGTGACGACTGGATGCGACCAGCGCTGTGTGAGGACGCACTCCGTCTCGGTCGTATCCTAGCCGAGCTGATTCCGCATGAACCGGAAGTACATGGACTCGTCGCGCTGATGGAGATCCAAGCGTCGCGTTCGAGGGCACGCGTCGGACCGTCGGGTGAACCAATTCTGCTCCTCGACCAAAACCGTGCGCGCTGGGATCAACTCCTCATCCATCGCGGTTTCACGGCGCTCCTCCGCGCCGAGGCGCTGGGTGGTCCGCTTGGATCATATACGTTGCAAGCCGCGATCGCTGCTTGTCACGCACGCGCGCGTACTCCGGAGGAAACAGACTGGGAACGCATCGCGGCGCTCTACGATGCGCTTGCCCAGCTCGCGCCATCTCCCATCGTAGAGCTGAATCGCGCGGTCGCGGTTGGGATGGCGTTCGGTCCGGCAGCGGGTCTCGAGATTGTCGATACCTTGACCTCGGAGCCATCGCTCAAAGCATACCACCTCTTGCCGAGCGTGCGCGGCGACTTGCTCGCCAAGCTCGGTCGTTTCGACGAGGCGCGTGCGGAGTTCGCGCGCGCGGCATCGCTCACGCGCAATGTCCGCGAGCGCAAGCTGCTCCTCGAGCGCGCTGCCACGTGCGCGCGCGGATCGCTGCGGTAGAGATGCGCGCGAGTTGCAACGGACGACGTTACGCGCCCGGCAGAATCCAATCGGCAAATAAAACGAGGCGAACCGTTTGGCTCGCCTCTACTTTTTCGCGGCTTTCGTTTCATTCGCGAGTCTCGCGCTACAATATCTCCGCCACCAACTCTGCAATATCCTTCCGCGCAATCTTTTCGTCCACACTCAACGCTTTTGCGCCGTCATCGAGCATCGTCATGCAGAAGGGACACGCGGACGCGACAGTATTTGCGTTGACCGCAATGACATCTTCCACGCGCTTGTTGTTGATGCGCGTGCCCGTGTTTTCTTCGAGCCACATCCTTCCGCCGCCGCCGCCACAACACAAGCCGTTCGCGCGCGAGCGTGGCATCTCGACCAAACCCGCGCCGCTGATCGATTTCAGAATCGCGCGCTGCGGCTCGTAGATGTTGTTGTAGCGACCCAAATAGCACGAGTCATGGTACGTGATCGTCTGTTGCAACGATTTCGAGGGCTTGATGCGTCCGTTGCCAATCAGTTCCGCGATGAGCTGCGTGTGGTGAATCACGTCGAACTTGGCATCGAACTGCGGATACTCGTTCTTGAGCGTGTTGAAACAGTGCGGGCAGGTCGTGACGATACGCTTGAAATTGTATTTGCTCAGATTCTCGATGTTCTCCGCCGTCGCCATCTGGTAGAGGTACTCGTTGCCCAGCCGCCGCGCGGACTCGCAGTTGCAACGCTCTTCGCTCATCACGACGAACTTGACGCCCGCCGTCTGCATCACCTTGACGAACGCGCGCGTGATCTTTTGCGCGCGCTGATCGTATGAACCCGCGCAGCCGACCCAGTAGAGTACGTCGTACTCTTCGCCGACTTTCGCGCGCTGCACATCCATTCCTTCCGTCCATTTCAATCGATCCTGCTTAGGTAACCCATACGGATTCCCCTGCCGCTCCATCGAGTTCATCGCGCTCGCGCCCGACGGCTGTACCGATCCCTCGGAGAGCGTGAGGTAGCGGCGCAGATCGATGATCGTGCCCAACTGGTCGATGGACACCGGACACGCGTTCACGCATCCCATGCAGGTCGTGCAATCCCACAGTTCCTGCGCGTCGATCACCTCGCCGTGAATCGTCGACGACAGCGTTTTCGCGTGCGACACCTCAAACAATTTGACGATGACATTTTTCGGTGAGAGCGCCTTGCCGGTCAACGCGGCAGGACACGCATCCTGACAGCGTCCGCAGCGCGTGCACGCGTCGAAATCGAGCAACTGCTTCCACGTAAATTCTTCGAGTTTGCTAATGCCAAACGATTCCTGATTCTCGATGTCATCGATCTTTGGAATCGCGCCAGCGGGTTCAAGTTTTTTGAAGAACGTGTTGACACTCGAAACCGCAAAGTGCGACATTTTGGTAAACGACACCGTACCGATGAAGACGATCGCGACCAGCGCGTGAAAAACCCAGACGGAACGATGCAGCGATTCCAGCGCGCCCAGACTCATACCCGCCCACAGGCGCGACAGCGGATAGCCGATCACCGAGCACGTCGTGCAATACATCACGCGCTCGCCCAACTGCGCGGTTTCGACCGGCTGCGCCGCGAGCCGCAGCGATTCGATCAGAAAGCCGGTGAGGACGATGAATGCAAGCGCGCCGATGGTCCACAGGTCTTCGTTGAAATAGCGCTTGCCGGAGCGACCATCGAGCCGCGCCGGTTTCTGTCCGTATCGAATGAAGAACGCGATGCCAAGCCCGATCAGAGCGAAGACGCCAAAAATATCGAGGATGACTTTGTAGAGATAATAAAAGCCGTCTTGCAGCAAACGCCATTGGTTGGGATCGATGAGCGGGCGCGCAATGTCCCAGTCGATCGTGGCGAGCGCGGTGCCGATAAAAAGGATCACCATGCCCCACATAATGCCGAGGTGCATTGTCCCGGCGGGCTGTTGATCGAGCGCGACTTTTTTCGTCGCGACGCCCATCGTCAGCCACATCTTGAGGCGCGTGGCGAGGGGACCCCAATCAAATTTACCTTTGCCTTTGCGCCAGTGCCGTACGCGCAGCCACAGACCGTAAAGGAAAACAATAACGGCTACAAGACCGCCGAGGTAGACAGCGATTTGCAGCCATTCAGGAATGTTCCAAAACGTGGGACGACAAATGAGTCCGGGGGGACAAGGAAACTCTGGCATCACTCAACTCCCTTGTTGATATACCAGTGGTCAGTATTCAGTATTCAGACTGCATACTATTTACTGATCACTACTCCACTCCGCCTTTGACCGGGGGAATTGCGGCGTACAAATTGCCGGGGTCTTTTATCGCGCGCGGCGTGCTTTGGTCCGGCGCCGGCGGCGGGACGAGCAATTTGTCTTTCGTGATGATCGCGTCGCGGCGATTGTAGTACGAGAGTTCATAGTCGTGTTCGAGGATGATGGCGCCGGTGGGACACGCCTCTTCGCAAAAGCCGCAGAAGATGCAGCGGATCAGATTGATCTCGTACCGCTTGGCGTAACGCTCGCCCGGTGAATAGCGCGCCGCATCGGTCTGTTCTGCGGGTTCGACGTAGATCGCGTCCGCCGGACAAGCGGCGGCGCACAGCGAGCAGCCAATGCACTTTTCCAAACCGTTCTCATGCCGCTTCAACTCGTGCCGCCCGCGAAAGCGCGGAAAGACCGGCTTTTTCACTTCAGGATATTGAATCGTCGCGGGCGGATTGAACATTTCCCGCAACGTCACAGACATTCCTTTGACGATCGCACCCAGATCAGGAAGAGTCATAATCGAACCTCGATGACAAACGTGAATTACTCTGCCGTCAAGCCGAGCCGCGCGCGGACGAACTGGCGGACCTGTTTCATTGATGCGATGGCGTCGCGCGCGTCTTCTCGGGTTAGCGGAAAACCCGGATAACGCGCGTCAATCGCAAACTGATTCAACAACAGCAGAGGATCTGTGAGCAAATCAAATGCGCCGTCTGATTCTACACATTGGCGACGCAGCTCGCGCAAATCGTGTGTCTTACGGAACGCGACGCGGCGGCGAACCAAAAATGCCTTTAAATATTTCTCGGCGCACTGTTGCGCGTGGAAACAAATACTATTGTATGCCGGAAACTTGCGTTGACGAAATGCAGCCTGCGCCAAATGAAAATCCTCATCAGCCCTCTCAATCCATTGCGATAAAGAGTCATCGCTCATAGAGGACTTGACCTTGCTGTACAATCTCGCGTAAGAAGTAATCTCCCGCGCTCAACCGGCTCACCACTTCCTGCGGCGTTCGCACCAAAACATCCATCGGAAAAGGAACGTCCAATAAGCCGCGGAGGATAGTGGTCGCGCGCCGCGCACGATGTTCATTACTTTCCATAACAACCAGCAAATCCACATCACTGTCAATACTGGGCTTGCCGTACGCGTACGAGCCAAAGAGAATTATTTTTTCAGGATTGAACTCATTCACAATCTTGCGCACAACCGCGTTGATTTGCTTCCGCGTAACGCGTCGGAACGCCGACCGCGAGGAAGCAGTCCTGTACATCGCTTGCCGTTCGTGCGCGGCGCGCTTGGTTACCTTTGTATTTGCGCGAGTGCCCGCTCGTAGCATTTCAAACCTTTTCGATTTTCACCCACGCGCCCATCGGCAGCGCAGCAGTTCCGTCGAGATTGTTCGGCACGAGTACGGTGCCTGGCGGCACGTGACCATCCACGCGCGCGTTCAATTCGATCACGCGCGAATCGAACGAGACGCGTACGCGCGCGCCATCGCCAACGCCGATTTGCTCCGCGTCCTGCGAATTAATTTCGACGTACGGCGCCGGCACGCGCGGCTGCACGATCTTTGTCTTGCCAACCAACGTCCCGCGATCGTACAATGACCGCGCCACCGCAAGTACAAGTTCGTTCTTCGCCTCTCGCCCCTCGCCTCTCGGTTCATTCCAGAACAACTCGAACTTGGCGCTCGCATCGCTCTCCGCGACGCTCAGCCACTGCTTGCCGCTCGACACATTTTCGAGTTCGCCCATCGCGATTTCAGTCGGCTCATCGCTCGGATTACCCTGTCCGTACGGCGGTCGCGGCATCATCACATTATCCGACAGCGCGGCGTACGTCACGCCTGCGTAAAGCGGCACGGTCGCCGCGATCTCGTCCATAATTTCCGCCGAGTTCCGGTAATGCCAAGTCGCGCCCAACCGCTTGGCGATCTCCGCGACAATCCACCAGTCGGGTTTTGATTCGCCGATCGGTTTGATCGCCGCGCGGAAAAGCTGCACGCGCCGCTCGGTGTTCGTGAACGTACCGTCACGTTCCGCGAACGACTGCGCCGGTAGCACCACATCCGCAAGTTTAGCCGTCTCGGTTAGGAATAAATCCTGGACAACGAGAAGATCCGGCTTGGTGAAATTGCCATCTGCGGCTGGATCGCACGCCATCACGTACAGCGCGCGCGCCTTGCCAGACAACATCTCGCGCGCCGACAAACCCTTCACGTCCGATTTGACGCGTCCCGCGCTATGCGTTGGCAACAAGCCAAAATCCATCGCGCCGGTCGAATTGTTATGTGGGTAGAGCGCGATCAAGCCATTGTTCACGCGCCCGACGTGCCCGGTGATGAGCAGCAGCGTCTCGATGCTCGACGTGATCGCGGGGTCGTGCTGTTGCGCTGCCATCGCCTCGCGTCCGTAGAGAATTAGGAAACTGGGTGATTGGGCAATTAGGCGCGCGGCGTCGCGAATCTTTTCCGGCTTGACATCGCAGAGTTCAGCACAGTGCTCTACGGTGAACGGTTCAATCGATTTGCGAACGGCGTCAAGATTGTTGACGCGCGCGCCAATAAATTCTTTATTCTCCAGTCCTTCATCAAGAATCGTACGAATCATTCCAAGCAAGAACGCCGATTCCGCGCCGTAACGATAAACAATCGATTGCTTCGCGTGCGACGCGAGTTTTGTCACGCGGCCGTTCGCCACAATCAGATTCAATCCGAAATTGCGAACGCTGCGCGTGAGACGCAGTCGAATCACCGGTTGTTCTTCCTCCGGGTCAGCGCCGATGACGAGCGCGGTCACGCTCTTATCAAGCGCGCCGAGGTTCGTGTCGGCGCCCGCGCCGTACATCCGAACCAAATCTACACCAACGTTGCTCGCGCTCCAACCCACGCGATGCTCCAAGTTGTTCGATCCGAGAACCTGACGGAATAATTTCTGGAACAGATACAGGTCTTCATTCGCCGTGCGGTCGCCGCCAAGCCCAGCGAGCGCGCTCGCGCCCGATTGCTTTTTGATCTCGGCGAACTTGGCAACAATCGCGTCAAGCGCGTCATCCCACGATGCTGGCTGCAAACTCCCATTCTTCCGAACAAGCGGGGTCGTCAAACGGTCGGGTGCGGTAGTAAAATGGTGGGCGAATCGTCCCTTGTCGCAAATCCAAATCGCGTTCACCGCTTCGTTTTCGCGCGGGACGATGCGCTTGATCTGATGATCGCGCTCGCCGATCAGAAGGTTGCAGCCGACCGAGCAATGCGCGCAGACGCTGGGGTAATCGTGCACTTCCCACACCCGCGCGCTCAAGCGAAAATCACGCGAGGTGAGCGCGCCGACCGGGCAGATGTCGATAGTATTGCCGCTGAACTTGGAATCAAATTCCGGCGTGGAAAGCGAAACGATTTCAATGCCGCGCCCGCGCGCCTGAAAGCCCAGCACGTGGTCGTCGGCAAGTTCGTCCTGGAAGCGGATGCAGCGCGAGCATTGGATGCAGCGCTCGCGGTCGAGCATAATCAGATCACCGAGCGGCACGCGTTTTTCGTTGTGGAATTTCGATTCGACCGGAAAACGCGACTTGCCTGGTCCGTACGCCATCGTCAGATTTTGCAGCGGACACTCGCCGCCCTTGTCGCAGATCGGGCAATCGAGTGGATGACTCGTCAGCAAAAATTCAACGACTGAGCGGCGCGCATCGGCGACCTGCGCGGAATCGGTTCGCACTGCCATGCCATCGGAGATGACGGTTGTGCACGCGGTCTGCAATTTCGGCATCCACGCGATCGCCGGGTTGCCGTTCGCGTCCATTTCGATCTGCCCGTCTTTGCCGCGCCTGGGCGTGCCGACTTCGACGAGGCACATGCGGCACATGCCGACCGACGCGAGCTTCGGGTGATAGCAAAAGACCGGAATCTCGACGCCGGCTTTTTTCGCGGCTTCGACGACGAGCGTGCCGTTGGGGACCTCAACTGTTTTGGCGTCTATTGTGACTTTGGGCATAGCACATTTCCGATTTCAGATTTGCGATTTCTGATTTACTGTTCACTGTCCTACTGATTACTGCTTCCGCGCCCAGCACCCGTGCTCTTTGATATGTCGCTCGTACTCATGGCGGAAAATCTTGACACTGATGATGCGTCGGCAGCTCAAGCGGCTTGTTGCAAGCGGGCAATTTGCTTTCGCTTTGGTTGCACTCTCGCAAGGTTGTATGCGCTTTGCAAGTTGAGCCAGAATTCGGGCGTAGTGCCCAATGCTTGCGCAAACAACCAAGCTGTCTCCGGCGTCACGCTGCGCTGCCCGCGAATGATCTCATTGACGCGCAGGGTAGGCACGCCAATGTGCTTTGCAAACGCGGCAGGCGTCACACCAAGTGGACGCAAGAATTCTTCGTCCAGTATCTCGCCAGGATGAGTGGGCATGCGGTTCTCTGGAAGCATTATCGATCTCCAATCAATGATAATCTGTCACACGCACATCAGAAGCGCCGTTACCAGACCATCGGAAGACAATCCGCCACTGGTCATTGATACGAATACTGTAGAATCCTACAAGGTCGCCCTTCAATAGTTCCAAGCGATTGCCTGGCGGTTCGCGCAAATCTTTGAGTTCGTGTGCCGCATTGAGCATGTCAAGTTTTCGCAAGGCACCGCGCACGATCGAGTTCGGAAAACGACGTGCGTGTTTGCCCGGTCTGCCGTGAAAGAAGTCTTCGGTTGCGCGGTCGCCAAATGAAAGAATCACCGGTTATTCTTTGCCCAGCACCCGTGCTCTTTGATATGCCGCTCATATTCCTCGCGGAAAATCTTGACGCTGCCCAACACCGGCGACGTTGAGAAATCACCGAGCGGACACAGCGTGCGACCCTGCATCTGCGTCGCGACACTCGCGACCAGATCAACATCGCTCAGCGTGCCGATGCCACTGTCGATGCGCTCCAGCACGCGCGACATCCAGTACGTGCCTTCGCGACACGGCGTGCACTTGCCGCACGACTCGTGTTCGAAGAATCGTACCATCTTTTTCGCCGCCCACACGACGCACGTGTCTTCATCCAATACGATCACCGATGCGGAACCGAGGAGCGAACCGAACGGAGCGAGCGCTTCAAAATCGAGTTTGGCGTCCATCACCGCTTCGCCCGAAGGGGCAAGCGGATTCAGCATCGGACCGCTCGCGCCGGCGGGCAAAATCGCCTTTAGCTTTTTGCCGCCGCGAATGCCGCCGCCGAGATCGTAAATCAAATCGCGGAACGAGATGCTGCCAAACGGCGCTTCATAATTGCCGGGGCGATTCACGTGCCCGCTCAGGCAAAACACTTTCGGTCCGGTCGATTTCGGCGTCCCGATTTTGGCGTACCATTCCGCGCCGCGCTCGAGAATGACCGGCACATTGGCGAGCGTCTCGACGTTGTTGATGACCGTGGGCTTGTTGTAAAGACCGACACTCGCGGGAAACGGCGGCTTGACGCGCGGCTGCCCTAGTTTGCCTTCCAACGATTCGAGCAGCGCGGTCTCTTCACCGCAGATGTACGCGCCCGCGCCGCGATGAACGGTGATCTGCAAATGATAATCGGAGCCAAAAACATTTTTGCCAACATAGCCACGCGCTTCTGCCTCCGCGATGGCTTGCTCCAAAGACCGCGCCGCGGCCGGAAACTCGCCGCGGATGTAGATGAAGGCGTGGTTGCATTGGATCGCGTACGATGCAATCGCGATGCCTTCGATGAACTGGTGCGGATTGCGCTCCATGATCTCGCGGTCTTTGAATGTGCCCGGCTCCGATTCATCGGCGTTCGCGACAAGATAGCGCGGGAAGACGCCCTTGGGCAAGAAACTCCACTTGACGCCGGCAGGAAAACCCGCGCCGCCGCGCCCGCGCAAGCCCGACGCCTTGACCACATCGGTCACCTGATCGGGCGTCATTTCCTTTACGGCTTTACGGAGTGATTGATAACCGCCGTGTTGCTCGTACACCGCGATTTGGTTAAGGTCGAGAATATCGAGGTCTCTTAGAATCAAGTGTTCCATATGCACCAGATGAAAAGTCGACTGCCCTACCGATCGACATCTCCAAGAATAATATCTGTCATCGCGATGATGCCAACGAGGTCAGCGATGTAATATCCTTTCGATATGAGGGGCAGCGTCTGCAAATTGGCGAACGAAGGCGTGCGAAAATGGACGCGGTGCGGCATATTCGTGCCATTGCTCGAAAGGAGACAACCCAGCTCGCCGCGCGGCGACTCGACGGCAGCATAAACGAAACCTTCGGGCGGCTTGAACCCTTCTGTCCACAACTTGAAATGGTGGATCAGACTTTCCATCGAGATTTGCAATTCCTGTTTGGGCGGCGGCGCGACCTTGCGATTGCTTGTGACGTAGGGTTGCCCTTTCGTCTTTTCGAGCTTTTGCAACCCTTGCTCGATGATGCGAAGACTCTGCCGCATTTCTTCCATGCGGATATAGTAGCACTCGAGCACATCGGCTTTGGCGCGCGTGCCCGCCGGCACGTCGAAATCGTACTGCTCGTAGCCGGAGTACGGCGCAACCTTTCGCAAATCCCATTTCACGCCGGCAGCGCGCAGCATCGGTCCGGTCACGCCGTACGCCATCGCCTGTTCTTTGGTGTACTCGGCGATGCCGCGCGTCCGTTCGATCCAAATCGGGTTCTTGTTGAGCAGGTCTTCGTATTCTTTCAAGCGACCCGGAATCATCTGAACGAACGCGTGGACCGCATCGGAGAAACCGGCGGGCAGATCGAGCGCGAGTCCGCCAAAACGAAAGTAGGAGGTCATCATCCGCGCGCCGCTGACCATTTCGAAAATATCGAGCGCCTGCTCGCGTTCGCGGAACGCATACGTCATCACGGTGACCGCGCCGATGTCCATCGCCTGCGAGCCAACCGCCACCAAGTGTGATTGGACGCGTTGGAGTTCGCACAGGATCACACGCGCGATTTGCGCGCGCTCGGGCACGTCCACCTCCATCAGTTTTTCCACCGCGAGGCAGTAGACCAGATCGTTGAAAAACGTCGAAAGATAATCCATGCGGTCGAACAGCGGAATGGCTTTGAGGTAAGTTTTGTATTCGGCGTTCTTTTCGATGCCGGTGTGCAAATAACCCACATCTGGCATCGCGTTGATGATGCGCTCGCCGTCCACTTCCAGCGCGACGCGCAGTACGCCGTGCGTGGACGGGTGGTGTGGTCCCATATTGATCAGCAACGTGTCCGAATCAGGCGCCGACCATGGTGTCTTGGGATCAGCCAGTCCAACCGGGATTTCGGTGGTCACTCCGCGCACACTGCCGATCAGCTGGCGCGCCCGCGGCGGCGCGGCGGCGCTCGGCTTGTCGGGTTGAATCTCGGCGTAGGTGTGCGTAAATTCGACGGCTTCGTAGCCCAGCGGATGATCTTTCCGCAATGGATGCCCGGTGTCGTAATCGGGCAGCAAAATGCGTTCGAGGAAGGGGTGATCGGTGAAAGTGATGCCGAAGAGGTCGTAGACTTCGCGCTCGTAAAAGTTCGCGCCCGCCCAGATCGAAGTGACGGATGGCACGCTCGCGTCCGATTCCGCGACGCGGACACGCAAGCGCACACGCGCACCGGCATCCAACGCCAGCAGCCAATACAACACGTCGAAGCGTGGATCGCGCGGCAGCCAATCGAGCGCGGTAATATCCATCACCGAAGCAAACCGCAGCGCCGGGTCATCGCGCAAAAAGCGCGCCACGTCGAGAAGGGATTCGCGTGGAATCGCGATCGTGGCATCGCCGCGAAATTCGTAAATGTCCGTGATCGCGTTGGGGAATCGCTCACGCAGTCTGGCTAGTGTAGTTTCAAGTTGCGCCATTGCACAATCCTATGTCCGTCGACGGTTGACTGTCTACTGACGACTGGTTTATCCGCGCAAACCAAACCCTTCGATCCGAATCTGGCCCTTGGGTTCGCCGTTCTTGATTTTCTCGTGCAACATCAGGATGCCGTCCATCAGCGCCTCGGGGCGCGGCGGGCAGCCCGCGACGTAAACATCGACTGGAATGATTTCGTCGACGCCTTGCAGAATCGCATAGTTGTTATAGATGCCGCCGCACGACGCGCAGTCGCCCATCGCGATCACCCATTTGGGTTCCATCATTTGATCGTATAATTGGCGGACGACTGGCGCCATCTTGCGCGACACGCGCCCGGCGACGAACATCAAGTCGGCTTGACGCGGCGAGGCGCGGTACACCTCCATCCCAAAGCGCGATAGATCAAAGCGCGGCATATAGACCGCCATCATTTCGATCGCGCAGCACGCGAGTCCGAAAAGCAGGGGCCACATCGAACCGGTGCGCGCCCAGCGCACCACATCGTCCAGCTTCGCGAACACAATCCCCGCCTGCCCCGATTTTGTTTCGGGACCGCCCGCCGCGACGGGAATATCCTCTGGCTTTATGGTTTGAGCGCTCATTCGTTTCGCTCCTCAGGTAAAGTAGACAACTACACAGGTAGACAAGGAGACAGGGCGCGCATCCGTGTTTGCCTGTATACTTGTCTACACGTTGCTTGCCATTATATCACATCGTTCCGCATATCACAAAACGGCGACACAGTGCAACCCATCAAACTCCATGCGTCTCTAGCGGCACGTTGGGACGCGTGAGCAACTCGCGCGCGACCTGCATCAACGTCGGCGGATGCAACAGCATATTGGCGTACGACGCGTTCGCCATCGGGCACGCACACTCGCCTGCCGCGATACTATGCCGCAGATTCTTCATCGATCCGACTTGCTCGAACCAGATGGGACGTAGATCGTATTGCGTGTTGCGAAGGTTGCCCACCGGCTCCGCGCGAATGCAGCACGACCACACGTCGCCGTTCGGCGCGATGTGTCCGCTCGCCCAACCGGCAAAGCAGGGAATGATCTGTCGCTGTTCGAGCAGCGTACGCTTTGCCATCTGATAATAGCGCGCGCGGAATGATTGCGTAACGCGCGCAAAGCCGCGCGCCGGCGTCGCGTGGGCGCGCTCGCTGAGAAAATCGGCGATGGGCGCGTAATCGCGCGACATCGGCGTGATGTTCAAGCCGACCGTGTCAAGCTCGACGCGCTCTTCGGCAACTTCGGTGATGTAGGAGTCGGGCACGAGCGGCTGCAAGCCGGCGTAGACTTCGCGGAAACGCTTGATATTGAACTGTGAGATAACGGTGTGGATGCTGAGAACGAGGTTCGTGTGCTGCTTCTGTAGCTCTTTCAGCGCCTTCCATGTTTCCATCGACTTGTCCCAGTTGCCGGGAACGAGGCGAATGTCGTCGTGCTCTGCGCCAATGCCGTCGAGCGACAGGTTGATGCCGATGTGCGACTTGGGCGCGTTCACACAAATCTTTTCGACGCCTTCGGCAATGCGTTGCGTCAGAATGCCGTTCGTCGGAATCGTAATGTACTCGGGTTGGCAATGTTGGTACGCCGCGATGACCATCTCGGGCAGGTCTTTGCGGAGGAACGGTTCCCCACCGGTGAAGGTCATGTAGATCGGTCCGCGCCCGATGTTATGAAACACGCGCGTCCATTCGTCGAGCGTGAGGTCGTCGTTCGGCTTGCGCCACACGTCGCAAGTCCGGCATTTGCTGTTGCAGCGGTACGAAATGCTAACGACGATGCTGAACGGCAGGAGTTTTGGAAAGCCGTAGCGGTAGAAGGACCAATAGAGAGGAATTTTGGGGAGTAGGGATGCGATCATTTGCTATTGTTGTTCTGCCACTCTACCTTTTCGTAGATCGTCGCCAGCGGTATTTCGCATTGCACGGAGGGCAGAATCAAGATCGCGTCCATTTGGTCCAACGTTTCATGCACCCAGAAATTTCCATCGCTGCGGAAATGCTCGATGTAAGATTTCGTCTGGTCAATCATTACGTACTCTTGCAGCGTCGGAATCTGGCGATACATCGCGAATTTCTCTCCGCGATCATACGCCTTGGTCAAATCGGACCATACTTCAACGATGACGATGGGATTAGTCACCGTATCGTCGCGTCCCGGCGCAAACTCCGTCTTGCCGCAGACGACCATCACCTCGGGACAGGTGTAAAGCCCACTTTGTTTGACATTCAGTCGCATGTCATTGATGAATGCCCGGCAGGGTCGCTGCGAAAGCATTTGCCTCACTGCCGCATACACATTGCCGGTAATAAAATTGTGATTTGCCGAACCGCCCGCTAGCGCGCATATCTCGCCATTGCGATACTCGCTCCTGTACTCGGCTTGCGCTTCGCGCGCCAAATACTCTTCCGGCGTGATGAACTTTTCTTTGGAGTGAATCATCATCGCCCTCCTAATGCGCGCCTGCACTCGCGCGCGCTCCCAGCATCATGCGCGACACATCCTGCACGCGCCGCGGCAGATTGCGCCACGTGTCCGGCATCATCAGCCGCCGCGCGATGCGCGATGGTCGCAGATAAAAGCGGCGATGCGCCTCGCGCCATTTGCGCTCGACCACATCGGCAGTTAGGTCGCCAATCTGAAAGTGCGCCTTGTCGGCTTGAATCGCGTAATCGTCCCAATTGTGTGAGAAAAGAATTCCTTCCTTCTCAACCAGCTTCCACAATTCCGTGCCGGGGTACGGCGCGGCAATCATAAAGTGCGCGAGGTCAGGGTCGAGTTCGAGCGCGATCTGAATCGTCTTCTCCATTGTCTCTTCGGTCTCATACGGCATCCCGAAAATGAAAAAACCCATCGTCTGCAAGCCAGCGGCTTTCGCGTTCTTGAACGCGTGGCGCACCATGTCGAGCGTCTGTGCCTTTCGGATGACCTTCTTCAAAATCTGTTCGTCGCCGTTCTCCACGCCAAAACCGACGCGCTTGCAGCCGGCGGCTTTCATCAGCTGGAACAGTTCGAGATCAGTGTGGTTCACTTTCATACCGTGAATCGTCACCCACGGCACGGTGTTGAGTTTTTCGTCGATCAGCGCGCGGCAGAGCGCCTTGGCGCGCTTGAGATCGAGGTTCCAAATGTCGTCGGTCAAGCCGATTTCGGTCGCGTGGAAATCGCGCACGAGCATCCGCCATTCTTTGATGACATTCTCGACCGAACGCGGTCGCCACGTGTCGCCGGTGATCGGCTTGGAGCAGTAGGTGCATTTGTACGGGCAGCCGCGCGAGGTGACGATGGTGTACGCGCGCGCGTTTGGATCGAGTCCGTCTGTCATTGGGTTCAAATTGGTATAGCGTTCGATCTTGAAAAGATGGTACGCTGGCAGTGGAATGTTGTCGAGATCGGGACGCAGCGGACGGTCGAGGTTGTGCATCACTTTGCCCGCCGCGTCGCGCCACGACAAGCCCAGGACATTCCTGAGCCGCACGTCGTTGACCGATCTACCGTCTTCGAGAATGTGGAGGATTTCGACGAGCGCGTCTTCGCCCTCGCCGCGCACGACCAAATCGACTTCGGGTTTCTGCAGCGATTCGTCCGGCTGGAGCGTCAGATGCGGACCGCCGAGAATCGTAATCGCGCCGCGTGCTTTCGCGTCGCGCGCGCCCGCCCACGCATTCTCGATCAGCACTGTCGGCGCAGAAATGCCGACCATATCGTACGGACGCCCGTCGGCGATGGCGCGGTCGAGTACCTGCGCGAGCGATTCGGTTTCGACGGCGCCGTCGTGCAACGTTACGTCTGTATATCCATTCGCGAGCAGTGAACCCGCCAAATAGCCCAAGCCATTGTGCAAGTGTGCGCGCGAATTCCAAACTTTCGATTCGGGAGAAACCAACAAGATTCTCATTTTTCCACCCTGACGATTATACACCCCGCCGGAACATCGGTCAATTTATTCCAAGAAAAAGGCGAGGCACGCTCCGCCTCGCCTTATCATCCCAGTTCGTGGATATGCTTTTGCAGCTCCCGTTGAACGATGCGGACGTACTGATCCTTGCTGATCTGCTCCATCTCTTTCGGCGCGAGGCGCAAACGGAGATTGTCGTACGCTTCGTCCGGCGTGCCGCCATAGCCGAGCTTCTTTTTGCCATTCTTCATCGCAAAGAGGTAGAAATGGTGCGGATTATTGAAACTGCTCATGCTTTGATCAGCGCTTCCTCAAACACGCCCGATTTCTCTCGCAGAAAAGTCGGCAGCGCATTGTTCACTTCGCGGTCAAACTTGCCCTGCAAAAGTTTCTTGTAGAAACTGTAGTCGATGCCCTTGACCTTTTCGTCGTCAGGATAGCGATGGTAATTCTCCTTCGACATCCGGCTCTTGCCTTCCGCGATCAATTGATAGCCGAGCGCGGAGCCGGGGTACGGCGCGTAGTACGAGATCGATGGCAACACACGTTTCATTCGCTTCAACATCCGGATCGTGTCGAAGGCATCCTCGCGCGTCTCGCCGGGAATGCCGAGCATGATGTTCGCCCAGAATTTCGGCGGAATGCGACCCCGCGCTTCAAGATCGTCGCCGATTTTGTTCAGCAGGTCGATCGCAAAGAAGTTGTCTTCGGCGGTGCATTCCTTGTTGAGAATCTTGAGCACGCGGTCGCTGCCGGATTCAAAACCCAGCGAGACAATGTTCCAATTCGTCTCGCGCACCAGCGCCTCGAACAGATCGGGCCACTGGCGCACCGTATCGGTGCGTCCCGCCGCCCAATAGGGCCACGCCCGATGCGCGCGGCGCGGATATTTTTCCAGCCACTCCTTCAGCCACGGCGGATTCTGGAAGAACATCGAATCGTGAATGACGACGGAACCGAGCGGTCCGAACTGGTCATCCAGAAAGTTGAGTTCGTCGATGGCTTGATCGACGGACTTGCGTCCCATATTGGGAATGTACGATGCTTCGTTGCAAAACGCGCATTGCCACGGGCAGACGCGGCTCGTGATGATCGTCGCCACGGGATCGGGTCCCCAGCCGCACTCGGGTTCCAGGGGCCACGGAAAATCGGACAGCTGCGGATTGGGCCACATCGTTCGATCCATCATCGGCCAGTCCGCCATCGACTTGCTGCCGACGCCGGTGATGACGCGCGGAAACGCGCGTGGGTCTTTCAGCAGATCGACGATGATGTTTTCGCCCGGTCCTTGACAGATGCGGTCGAACTCGGCGACCGTTTCCATTTCGTCTGGCGCGACAGTCGCGTGCATTCCACCGGTGACGACCAGTCCGTGTGGATTGACCTTTTTGAAAATCTTGGCGGCTTGGTACGCAAACGGGTACGTGTAACTGCGGACGTTCATCGCGAGAACGTCGTATCCTTCGACGCGCTTGTTCAATTCATTCCACGAACGCAGTGAGCGCGTCGAGAACAAATCGGTTTCGACGCCATTCTGTTTCAGGATCGTTCGCAGGAGACCTAACCCGTGATCCTGCCAGCGGTCGTGCGCGCCGGCGGGTCGCACAAACACGCCGAGGTCTCCGAGGTCGAGCCAAAGTCGTTTCAGGTCTGCCATGTCAGTTCGTCGCGGCGCGCGCCTCGTCCAGTTTCGTCTTGACGTCGTCCTTGGTCTTTTTCGGCAAGACGATCTTGAGCGCCATGCTCAGCGTGCGCGGGAAATGCTGCCACGTCGATTTGCGCGTCATGGTCATCAGCACGCGGTGCGGACGCAAATAGAACCGGCGATACGCTTCCTTCCACTTTTTCTCCTGCGCCGCCGCGGTGGTCTCGCCCATCTCGTACCGCGCCTTGCCTTCAAAGAACACGTAATCCTGCCAATCCTTGACCAGCATTCGCCCGCCGTTACGATGCACTTGCTCCCAGACTTTGGTGCCGGGATAGGGCGTCATCATCGAAAAGTTCGCGACGAGCGGATCGAGTTCACACGCGAACCGGATCGTCTTTTCCATCGTCTCTTCGGTGTCGCCCGGCAAGCCGATAATGAAGAATCCCACCGTTTCCAAGCCAGCTTTTTTCGCGTTCTTGAACGCCGCGCGAATCTGGTCGTGCGTCACGCGCTTGTCGATCGATTCGAGAATGTCCTCGTCGCCGGTCTCGACGCCGAAAGCGAGCCGCAGCAAGCCGGCTTGCTGCATGTGCCGCAGCAAGTCTTCGTCCGCGAGATTCGCGCGGATACCGTTGATGAGAATCCACGGGACGTGGTTCAATTTAGCGTCGATCAACCGCTGGCTCAGCTCGTGCAGCCGCGCGCGCTGGATGTTCGCGGAATCATCAAGGATGCCGATTTCCTGCGCGCCCAGATCGTTGACCAGGTGCGCCCATTCCTTGACGACGCTTTCCGGCGAGCGCGCGCGCCACTTTTCCGCCATCACGCTTTGCGAGCAGAACGTGCAGCGATACGGACAGCCGCGCGACGTCATCAGACTGAACGACTTGCCGCGTTCGATCGCGTCCATCGCTGGTTGGAGCGACGTATAGCGGTCCATCTTGAAAAAATGATATGCCGGAAACGGCAGCGTATCGAGGTCGGCAATTGCCGGACGTTCGTGCATGTGTTTGATCTTGCCATCCAGCGACTGGTAGGTGATGCCGAGAACGTCGTCGAGCAGTTTATTCGCCGGGTCCAGCAGGTCGCGCGATTGAAATTTAGGATTGTTCGCTTTCGCGCGCTCGACGACTTGACAGAGATGGATCCACGTATCTTCGCCTTCGCCACGCGCGACGACGTCGATCTCCGGGCGCGAGGCGGACTCTTCCGGCAGCGCGGAGACGTGCGGACCGCCCTGCACGATGGTCACGTCCAACACCGATTTAATTTCGCGCGCAGCGTACCAGCCCTGCTTGACTTGCGGCGTATTGCTCGTGATGCCGACGATGTCGGGCTGGTATTCGCGGACAAAATCGGTGAGACGGACGTCTTCGACGTCCATATCGAAGACGCGCACCTCGTCGCCCCGCCGCTCGCTGACCGCGGCAAGATAGGCGAGACCGAGATGCGGCGTCGTGCGGGTATCGATGGGAAGTTGAAAACGCGGATTGATCAATAGAACGCGCAAGGCGAACCTCCTGGCAGGTGTGAAACAGAGAACGTGCTTGAGGATGTACGACGCGGCTATTATACCATCGACCCAACGTCCAGTCAATTATTGCCCGCGGGCGCGGTGTTTAATTTTTATAAAAAGATTTCGATAAATTCACAGCGTGGCGAATGACCTTGAGGCGTGAATCGTGGTAACGCGCAAGGAGAAGCGGCGTCGCGTCTGTCGAGCAATCATCTACCGCGATGATTTCGCTGGCGACCGGCGACGCCAGCACACGGTCGAGACAAGCTGCCAGTTCGCGTTCTTCGTTGTAAATCGGCAGCAAAACCGAAAGCTTCACTGCACCTGACCGGACGACTTGCCATTCAATCGCGCCGGCGTGCGCCAGCGAAAATCTTCTTCCCGCTCGCGGTAACTGACCGTCTTGCGATAACCTACGTCCGTGCTGAAACTAGAGAACGCGCGCTGCTGATACTGCCCGAACGGATGCCGCCGCAAAGTCCGCAGTCCGCGCGCCGCAATCGCCCGCGGACTGTACGCTTTGCGGCAAATCCAATCGTAGCCGCGACACAGTTGCTCCACAGTCATTTGGGCGGGTCTGAACACCACATGCGCAGTATCGTAATCACTCCACGGAACATTCGGCAGCAAACGCCCCTGCGCTTCGTACTCCCGCCGCAGTTCCGTACCGGGGTACGGCGTCATAATCGTAAAGCTCACCGAGTCCAGCCCACTCTCACGCACAAAATCCCAGGTCGATTCAAATACGTCGGGCATGTCGCCATCCAAGCCCAGCACGAACAACCCCACCACGCCGATGCCATAGGCGTGAATCGCATCGATGATGCGCTTGTACTCCTCGACGTTTCCTTTGCTCTTGCCGCCCAGGTCGCGCCGGTTGCTTGAGTTGATCGATTCAAAGCCGATGAAAAGTTTTTCGAGGTGCGCGCGGCGCGCGAGCGCGAGCAATTCGGGAAAGTTTCCGACCATCATCTCCGCCTGCGCCGTCCACCCGCTCAATTTCAATTTCGCCAATGCTTCAAACACTTGCACGATGTATTCCGGATTCGTGCGAAAGTTCAAGCCAAAATTGTCGTCGGTCAGGAAGAAACGCTTGATCCGCCGCCGTTCGATTTCTTCGACCACTTCGGCGACTGGGCGATGCCGCATGACTCTGCCGCTGACGCGAATTGCGGTGCAGAACGTGCAATCGCGCGGACAGCCGCGCGTGATTTCCATATACGGCGTCCAGTAGTTGCGATGCTCGCCCACCATTTCGATCACGCGGTCGGTCAGCCGCGCCACACCGTCGAGACTTGCCCACTGTTCATCGACGTAGAGTTTCTGCGCCGATTGATTCGCCACGTCGCGGATGATTTGGGGCCAAGTGTGATATGCTTCGCCGGCAACGGTGATGTCCGCCCATTGCTGGACTTCAGCCGGGATCAGCGTCGCGTGCGTGCCGCCCACCACGACCGTGCTGCCGCGCGCGCGCGCTTGCGCGGCGATTTCCTTCGCGCGGTCGATCGAAAGCGTCTTACTGGTGATACCGACCACATCGCGCGGACCGAGCCGGTGGATCGGCAGTCTGCCGAGGTCTTCATCCCAGATTTCGACCGGAATTTCATCTGGCACCAGCGACGCCAAGCGCATCAGCGTGTACGGCGAGCCCTGCGCCTTGCCCCAGATGCGTCCATCGCGTTCCGGATAAATCAGAACAATTTTTTCAATGTCCAAGAGACTCTCTTTTCTAGAACGCATTTGAACGGCGCGGAAAGGTGTACGCCCGCGCCGCGATGAACGCATCGTTTGGCTCGCTGTATTGCCGGACGAAAACCGAAATCTGCCGCTCGTCTATCGTAATCAGGTTGTACGCGTTGCGGTTGCCGTGCCGCGTGCGCGAACTTGTTGACGTGCCGGCGCGCGCCACGACGATGTCGTGCGCGGGCTGCTCCGCCGATGGAATGTGCGTATGCCCGTTCAGCACCAACTCGACGCCGTGATGGGCGAGGAATGCCAGTGCGCGCGCGGGAAACCAAAAGCCGGCGGGGCGCGCCTTGCCCTCCCACATCAACTGGTGATGCGTCGCGACGATCTTGATCGCGCCGCGCGGCGCGCGGTCCAGCTGCGCGGCAAGCCACGCGCGCTGCTGGCTCGACCAAAAACCGCCGGGCAGGATGCGCCGATTGTCATTCAAGCCGACGATGAACAAACCGCCGGCGACAAGCGTCGAGTCCGTATCGGCGCAAATGTGCTGCTGGTATCGTGCGAACGGACGCGTGAGCCGCTCCACCGGCGCGGACAAGGGCTGATCGTGATTGCCCGGAATCGTCAGCATCGGGCGCGTGATCTGGTTCAAATAGGCGCGCGCGGCTTGGTACTCATTGTTCCGCGCGCGCATTGTAAAATCGCCCGAAATAACAACGGCGTCCGGCTGAAGCGTTTCAATTTCCTTCAGAATCAAATCGCCAAGATGGGAAAGATAGGCAGGACCAAAATGGAGGTCAGAGAGATGAATGAGTGTGGGCATCGTTCAGTAGTCAGTAATCCAGTGTTCAGTATCCAGAAACCTTCGACTGAATACTGAACACTGTCTGACTGAACACTAGATTTTCTTCACCAGCGCATCGGTGTCGATCTGCGCGCGCTGCAAGCGCCCGCTGTAATCGACATATATTGTCTTCCATTCCGTAAATGTGTCAAGCACCACCGGACCGCCGCCCTCGCGATGTCCGTTGCCGGTGCCGCGCGTGCCGCCGAACGGCAGTTGCACTTCGGAGCCGATCGTGCCGGCATTGATGTAGAGCAAGCCGGTCGTCACGTCTCGCATCGCTTCGAACGCGCGGTTGACGTTCGTCGTGTAGACCGAGGTCGAGAGACCAAAGTTGGTGCGGTTGTTGATCTCGATGGCATCCTCAAGCGATTTTGCGCTGAGCACCGCCAGCGAAGGTCCAAAGATTTCTTCCTGCGCGACGCGCATCGTTGGCGTCACGTTGTCGAAAATCGTCGGCTTGTAGAACGCGCCTCGGGCGAGATCGCCTTCCGTCGCCGGTTCGCCGCCAACGAGAACGGACGCGCCTTCTTTCTTCGCGATTTCGGTGTATTCGTGAATTTTCTGGACTGCCTTCGGGTTGATGACCGGTCCGACATCGGTCGTCGGCAGCAAGCCATCGCCCAGTCGCAGCTTCGCCGTGCGCGCCGCGAGTTTATCGAGCAGCTGTTTCTTGATCGCCTGATGCGCGATCACGCGGCTCGCCGCCGTGCAGCGCTGCCCGGTCGTCCCGAACGCACTCCAGATGATTCCTTCAATCGCCAGATCAATGTCCGCGTCATCCATCACGATGATCGCGTTCTTGCCGCCCATCTCCAGCGAGACGCGCTTCAAGTGCTGCGCGGCTTTCATGTTCACATCGCGCCCGATGTCGGTAGACCCGGTGAAAGTGATGAGGCGAACCTTCGGATGCGTGACCAATCCATCGCCGACGACGCCGCCGGCACCGGTGATCAGATTGACGACGCCCGGCGGAAAGCCGGCTTCCTCATAGATTTCGATCATTCGCTCGGCGAGCACCGGTGTATCGCTTGCCGGCTTCCAGATGACCGTGTTGCCGGTGATAAGCGCGGGGAACATCTTCCACGCCGGAATCGCGATTGGAAAATTCCACGGCGTGATCGCGGCGACCACGCCCAGCGGATCGCGGACTGCCATTGCCCACTTGCTCGGCAATTCCGATGGCACGAGCAAACCGTTGAGCCGCCGCCCTTCGCCCGCCATGTACATCGCCATGTCGATGGCTTCCTGCACATCGCCGAGCGCTTCAGGCAGCACCTTGCCCATCTCGCGCGTCAGCAGTTCGCCCATTTCTTGCTTGCGCGCGCGAAGAATCTCCGAAACCTTGTACACCAACTCGGCGCGTTTGGGCGCGGGGTACTTGCGCCATTTTTGGAACGCCGCGTCCGCCGCCTCGACCACCTCCTGCACATCCTGCGCGTTCGACAACTGCAACATGCCGATCAACTCGCCGGTTGCCGGACTGCGGCTCTCAAAGGTCCTTCCGCTGCTGGACGAAACCCACTTGCCGTTGACGTAGTTCTTGAATTCCCTAGTCTCCATCGAACGTCCCCTCCACGTTGAAGTGATTTATCGCTAGCATTCTACTCCATTCGCCCCGAATTGGCAAAGAAATTGCGCTCTGCCGATTCTTACGGCTTTCTAATGCGCCCCAGTTTTTTCTTATGTCTTTTTAAGCGGTGCTCAGTACAATTATTCTGATAAGGTTGTCGCGCTTACTGTATCAGCGCACCGATGGCAGGTATCTTGTGATTGATCAATTGAAACATCGAATCGAATTTTTGTTTGCTCACTGGGCAGTGCCCGCGCTCGCCGATCTGCGCGGCGCGCGCTGGCGCGACCTGGTGAACCGTATCGCCGCGTTGTCGTCGACGCATCCGGATTCGCTCGCCTTCGCGCTGACGATGGTGCGGGTAAACGGCTGCGCCAGCTGCGACGCGCGGCGCTATCGCGAACGCGGCGGCTGCGCCAATTGCGCCCGTTTTGTCCTGACCACGCTGAACCGCGAGAGCGAAGCGGAATTGCTGACGCGCTATCGCGCGGCGCAGAAAGAAATCGCCCGTTCGATGATCCTGCGCGTTGCGGAAGAGAAAGCCGCGTAGAATGGCACGCACGCATTCGCCCGTCTCGATCACTCGTGAACACAGCGTCGCCGGCGAAAAATTATCGCTGTTGGCGATCTTCGCGCACCCGGAAGACGAGTCGTTCGGTCCCGCCGGCACGCTGGCGAAATACGCGAACGAGGGTGTTCAGGTTTCGCTCGCGATGGCGACGCGCGAATCCACGCCCACACCCGCCGAAGCGAAAACAGGGCGCGCCGACGAGGGTACCGCGCAGGCGCGGGACCGGATGTGCTCCTGCCGAACCTCCGGCGTCCGCCGCGTCTGCGTGCTGGACACGCGTCCCGGCGAACTGGTCAAACTCGATCTGGGATTGATCGAAGGGCAGCTCGTACGCCTGATTCGCGAGATCCAACCGCAGGTCATCATCACGTTTGGACCACGTGGACTGTTGAACGGCGACAGCGATTACGAAATCATCAGCCGCGCAGTGACTGCCGCGTTCCGCGACGCCGGCGACGCGTCGAAGTTCGAGCAGTACTTTCGCGAGGGCTTGGACGCATTCGCGCCGCAAAAACTGTACCACTGCGTCCTGCCGCAAAGTCTGGTGACGAGCTGGGGCATCGATGGACTGTCAGCCGTGCCCGACGAACGTATTACGACAATCCTCGACGTTTCATCCTACAGCGAAGCGATGACCAAGGCATTGTACTGCCAGCGTCATCACATCCTGGATTCGATTCGCTGGCTGACCGAGGGACGGCAGCTCCAATGGGACGCCGAGTACTATACGCTGATCGAGTCGCGGCTGAACAAGAAACCGCGCCGCGAAAAGGACTTGTTCGCGGGATTGCGATAAATCTCTGCGCGATGAAACATCGCGTTTGATATATAGTTCTAGTAGAGACGCCGCGCGCGGCGTCTCTACTTTTTTCTGTCGTGAAATGTGGTATAATTCGGACTGAGGCAACGATGCCCAAGTATCTTCCCAACGCCGAGCCGTTCTTCTTTCCCGGTAATTCCATTGGATGTTTGCTCATCCACGGCTTTACCGGCACGCCGCACGAAATGCGCGAGCTAGGCGAGCGACTCGCCGCAGCGGGCTACACCGTGCTGGGTCCCGTACTCGCGGGACATGCGACCACGCTAGCCGATATGACGCCGACGCGCTGGCACGATTGGTACGGCAGCGTCACGGCGGCGTACGATCAGCTGCGCGATCAATGCAACGCGATCTTTCCCATCGGCTTGTCGCTGGGCGGCGCGCTCGCGCTGCACCTCGCGGCGCACCGACCGGTCGAGGGCGTCGTCGCGGCGTCCACTCCCTTCACGATCGAAAATCCGCTGATTCCGTTCTTCAGAACGTTTCCGCTGTTGTACCGCCTCATTCCGTCCATCGACAAAAATCCAAAGGACAACGACACGCTCGATCCGACCGTGCGGGCGCGCCACCCCGAATATTCCACGAATCCCACGCGCTGTGCCGCGAGTTTGATTCTCGATTTTCTGCCGCATCTGCGCGACGACCTGCGCGATGTCCGCGCGCCGGCGTTGCTCATCCAATCGCACGGCGACCGCGTGATCCCAGCCCATTCGATGCCGGAAATTTACGCGCGGCTCGGTTCGCGCGAAAAAGAAATGGTGTGGCTCGATCAAAGCGGGCACCTGGTCTTGGAAGACTATGCCAAAGAAACGGCATTCTCCAACATCCTGCGTTTCGTGCAGGCACATATTCCCCATCCCGCCGGCGAAGCGACGCGCGCCGCCGGCGCTGCAGCGAGGTGACCATGCGAAGCATCGAGCTCAAATCCGGCAACGATGAAATCGTTCGCGGCGTCCTGTTCGAGCCGACCGCGCCGCGACCGCACCCGGCGATCATTTTCGCGCACGGACTATTGTCCACGCACGAGGAGTTTGGCGATTATCCGGAAAAATTCTGCGAGCGCGGCTACCTGGTTCTGGCAATCGATTTTCGCGGGCACGGCGCCAGCGACGGAATGCGCGGCTTGATCTCCGAAGAGCGAATGGTGCAAGACCTCCAGCACGCGCTCGACTTTATCGAAGCGCAGCCGAGCATCGACAACAAGCGCATCGCGCTGTTCGGGCATTCGCTGGGCGGCGGCGGCGTGATCTGCACGACCGCACGCGATGCGCGCGTCAGCGCGGTCGTCGCTGGCGCAACAGTCGGACGGTTGCGCGACGAGCTAGGCGCGAGCGAAATCGTCCTGTACCGCGTGGTGAATCGGCTGAATCAAATCCAAAAAGCCGTGACGAAGAAATCGATCTACGTTCCTTACCGCGTTTCCTACAAGCACATCTTTGCCGATCCTGCGGCGCGGCAGGCGGCAGAAGCCAAGGGGTTTCTTCAGAAAAGCACGCCGGCGGACAACGTCCCGCATTTGCTCAAGCAGGATGCGCTCACGTGCGCGCAGCAGGTGCGTGTTCCTGCGCTGATCGTGCAAGGAGAAAAGGACGCGGTGGTGCAGCATACCAGCGTGCGCGCAGTCTACGACGCGCTCGCCGGCGAAAAAGAGCTTTACGTCGTGGAAGGTTCCGGTCATTCGTTCGCCACGGACTGGAAAGGCGCGGAAGCGTACGAACACATCGCCGCGTGGATCGACCGGCATATGAAATCATGAGGGAAGACAGAGGACGAAAGACGAAGGACCGATTCCGTCCAGTAGGGCTACTGCTCAGCCATCGTGCTACAATCCGCGAATCACGCGAATGAAAAGAAAAATTAGCGAAGATTCGCGGATAAAATCGGTTGTTCGCGTGCGCAAGCGACAGTGGGCTGAGTAGCCACCCAGTAGGAGAAAGAACTAGAAGGAGAGGCATTGCATGGCAAAAATGATGAAAGCACTTGTCAAGAAATACGCCAAGCCCGGCTTGTGGTTAGAGCAAGTACCTATCCCGGAGATCGGCATCAATGACGTTCTGATCAAAATCCACAAGACCGCCATCTGCGGCACCGACGTGCACATTTGGAATTGGGATGCCTGGGCACAAAAGACTATTCCGGTCCCGATGACCATCGGACACGAATTCGTCGGTACGATCGAAGCCATTGGCAGTAATGTGCACGACCTTGAGATCGGCGAGGTCGTTTCCGGCGAAGGGCACATTGTCTGCGGCAAATGCCGCAACTGTCTGGCAGGTCGCCGCCATCTCTGCAAGGATACGAAAGGCGTGGGCGTCAACCGCCCCGGCGTTTTTGCCGAGTATCTTTCCATTCCCGTCACCAACGTGTGGCACGCCGATCCCAAAATCCCACTCGACATTCTGAGCATCTTCGATCCGTTTGGAAATGCGACTCACACGGCATTGACCTTTGAAGTATTGGGGGAAGATGTTTTGATTACCGGCGCTGGTCCGATCGGCATCATGGCGACCGCCATCGCCAAACATGCCGGCGCGCGCTACGTCGTCACCACCGACATGAATCCTTATCGGCTCAACCTGGCGAAGAAGATGGGCGCGACGGTCGCACTGGATGTTCGAGAGAAAAGCGTCGCGCAAGTTCAGCAAGAGTTGGGAATGAAAGAAGGATTCGACGTTGGCTTGGAAATGTCAGGCAGCGGCGCGGCGTTCAAGGATATGCTCGCGAATATGTGCCACGGCGCGAAAATCGCGCTGCTGGGTCTGCCTACCCAAGAATTAGCAATCGATTGGACGACGGTCATCTTCAACATGCTGACGATCAAAGGAATTTACGGGCGCGAGATGTACGAGACTTGGTACTTGATGCAGTCGATGCTCCAAAGCGGCTTGGACATCAGTCCCGTTATCACGCACCGGTTTCACTATACCGAATTTGAAAAGGCATTCGAAGTGATGCGGTCGGGCAATTCCGGCAAAGTGATTTTGAATTGGGTGGAGGAATGAAGCGTAAAACGTGAAACGTAACCTTGATTTACGCTTCACGTTTTACGGATGAGGCAAACCATGTCAACCAAACTACAATGGATTTCTGACGAACTAAACAACCTCAAACAACAAGGACTATACAACAACATTCGTACGATTGGTTCGCCGCAAGGCGCGTGGCTCGTCGTCGACGGCAAGCGCGTGCTGAACTTTTGCTCGAACAACTATCTCGGCTTGGCAAACGATCCGCGCTTGCGCGACGCGGCGAAGAAAGCGATTGACGAATTTGGCGCGGGACCGGCGGCGGTGCGCTCGATTGCCGGGACGCTGACGCTGCACCGCGAACTCGAAGCGCGGCTCGCCGAGTTCAAAGGCGCGGAGGCAACGATTGCATTCCAATCCGGCTTTGCGTCGAACCTCGGCGCGATTTCCGCGCTTGTCGGCAAGGACGACGTGATCTTTTCCGATGAGTTGAACCACGCCAGCATCATCGACGGCGCGCGGCTGTCGGGCGCGAGGATCGTGCGGTACGCGCACAACGACGCGAACGCGCTCGAAGACACGATCAAGAAAGAATCGCGCGACGCGTACCGCCGCGCGCTCATCATCAGCGACGGCGTGTTCTCGATGGACGGCGACATCGCGCCGCTGCCCGATCTCGTCGCGGTCGCGGAGCGCCACGACATTATGCTGATGATCGACGACGCGCACGGCGAAGGCGTGCTCGGTCGCGGCGGACGCGGCATCGTCGATCATTTCAAGATGCACGGACGCGTCGACATCGAAATCGGCACGCTGTCGAAAGCGTTCGGCGTCGTCGGCGGATACGTCGCCGGCAAAAAAGAGATCGTCGAGTGGCTGAACCAGCGCGGGCGCCCGTTCCTGTTCTCGTCCGCGCTTACCGCCGCGGACACCGCCGCGTGCATCGCCGGCGTGGACATTCTCGAATCGTCCACAGAGCTCGTGGACAAGCTGTGGGACAATGCGCGCTATTTCAAGAGCGAGATGAAGCGGCTCGGGTTCGACACCGGCAAGAGCGAGACGCCGATCACGCCGGTGATGCTCGGCGACGCGCCGCTGGCGCAAAAGTTTTCGCGCGCGCTCTTCGATGACGGCGTGTTCGGAATGGCAATCGGCTATCCAACCGTGCCGCAGGGCAAGGCGCGCATCCGCGTGATGATCTCCGCGGCGCACGCGCGCGTGGATCTCGGCAAGGGGCTGGAAACGTTTGCGAAGGTGGGCAAAGAGTTGGGAGTGATAAAATGACCGACGACGGAAGACGATGGACGAATGATTCCGTCATCGGTCTTCCGTCCTTCGTCTATTTTTGGAGGCATTGTGACAGAGCAGAAAATCTTGTACCTTTCACAGTCCGACGTCGCGTCGCTGGGCGTGACGATGAAAGAAATCATCGACGCACTGGAGGTCGCGTTCCGCGAACACGGCAACGGCAAAGTCGAGATGCCGCCCAAGCCGGGTGTGCATACGCAGCCCGACGCGTTCATTCACGCAATGCCGGCGTGGATTCCCGCGCTTCATTCGGTCGGCGTGAAATGGGTCAGCGGCTATCCCGACAATTTCAAGCGTGGGCTGCCGTACATCGCTGGCTTGTTGATTCTCAACGACGAGGTGACCGGCATTCCGCTCGCGGTGATGGATTGCTCTTGGATTACCGCGATGCGTACCGGCGCGGCGACTGCCGTCGCGGCAAAGTACCTCGCGCGACCGGAATCGGAATCGGTTGGCATCCTCGGCTGCGGTGTGCAGGGGCGCAGCAATCTCGACGCGCTCAACGTGTTGTTCAAGATCAAGCGCGTCGTCGCGTACGACTCGTTGCCCGAACAGGTGGATCGTTTCGCGGCAGACATCGAAAAGCGGCTGGGCTTGCCGGTGACGAAAGCCAAGCAACCGCGCGACGCGGTCGACGGGCTGGACATGGTCGTGACCGCGGGACCGATCCTGCACAAGCCGCACGCGACCATCAAAGCGGGCTGGCTGGGCGAAGGCGCGTTCGCGTCGCTCGTCGATTTCGATTCGTACTGGAACGGCGCGGCGATGAAAGAGGCGGCCAAGTTCTGCACCGACGATGTGCCGCAGTTGGAACACTACCGCTCTATCGGCTATTTTCAAAATATCCCGCCGATCTACGCGACCGTCGGCGAGTTAGTCGCCGGCAAAAAGCACGGACGCGAGAATGCGCACGAAAAAACAATGACGTGCAACCTCGGTCTCGCGCTCGACGATATGGCGACTGCGCCGATTGTGTACAAGCGCGCGGTGGAGCACGGCGTAGGGACGTGGTTGGAGTTGTGATGTCGCGCGGGCTGGCAGCCCGCTGCTCTGCGGGCGAGCCGCCCGCACCACAGGAGGAGTTTATGCGTCTCGGTGCTCATATGTCCATAGCCGGCGGTGTTGAGAACGCGGTGCTGAGCGGTCACAGCGTCGGATGCGAAGCGATTGCGATGTTCACCAAGAACAATAACCAGTGGAAAGCAAAGAAGCTGACGCAAGACGACGCCGACCGTTTCAACGCCGCGCTGATCGAGACCGGCATCCACCCGGTCGTCGCGCACACGTCGTACCTCATCAACCTTGCCTCGCCGCAAGCCGCGCTATGGAAGAAATCAATCGCGGCAATGGAAGACGAACTCGCGCGCTGCGAGTTGCTCGGTATCCCGTACCTCGTGCTGCACCCCGGCTCGCACATGGGCAATGGCGTCGATTGGGGAGTCAAGCGCGTCGCGGAAGCGTTCGACCGCATCCACGCGAAACAGCCAAACCTGCGCGTGATGACGCTGCTGGAGCACACGGCGGGACAAGGCAACCACTTGGGGCACACGTTCGAGGAACTGGCGCAGATGCGCGCGCTGATCGCGGAGAAAAAGCGCGTCGGCGTTTGTCTCGACTCGTGCCACTTGCTCGCCGCAGGGTACGATATTCGCAAGCCGGACACGTACGCCGATGTCTTCAAGCGCTTCGACGAAATCGTTGGCATCGAGCAGGTCAAGGCGTGGCACCTCAACGATTCCAAAACGCCGCTCGGCTCGCGCGTGGACCGGCACGACCACATCGGCAAGGGCAAGATCGGGCGCGCGGGATTCCGAAATATCATGAACGATCCGCGCTGGCGCGATCTGCCCGGTTTACTCGAAACGCCGAAGGGACCAGAGTTGAAGGAGGACAAGGTGAATTTGCGGGTGCTGCGCAGGTTGGTCGAAGCGTGATGTGTGGTGCGTAGTGCGTAAAACGTGAAACGTAATGATTCAGATTTCAACGACCGACCTCGAAAAACAAATTGCGTGCTACAAACTCGAATTCGATTCGCTGAAAGATGACGAGATCGAATGGCGCTATCAGCCGCCGGCGTTCGTCGTCGCGTTTGCGGAATTCGTCGAGCAGTTCCAGCGCGTGCCCGCGCCGGAGGAATTCGCCAGCCACTATATCGACAAGAACCGCGACACGCTGCGCGAGCGCTTCGATGAGTGGCGCGACGCGCCGACGCGCAACTGGAAAAAGCGCGCGTTGATGGCGCGGCTCAAGCGCGCGTACCCGTCGTTCGTGCGCGATTTTTATTTCTGTGCACTGCTGCGCGAGAACGGCGTCGCGGCAGAGTACGATGCCGCGCAAGATGTCGAGGGCGGCGTCGATCTGATCGTCTCGCACGGAGCGCGCAAACTCCAAGTCCACGTTTTCCTCGACAGCCCGCGCGCGAAACAAGGGCGCGCGAAGAAAGACCGGCGGCACGTGTTCACCGGCGAGCATCTCGACGTGATCTTGCGCCCGGACGAGTGCAGGCACGTCGGCGCGTTCTGGCTGCCGACGCTGGCGCATGTGCAACAGGTCAAGCGGGCGCTTGGACACTGACAGGCGCGCAGAATAGGACGCGGATACACGCGGACGAACGCGGACAAAGTAACTACATCTGCGTTTATCCGTGTTGATCCGCGTCCTATTTTGTGTCCGACGCTTGACACTCGATTTCTCTTCGCTTATAATGCTCGTAGTAGAACGAGTGTTCAATTGAATTGTCATTGCGAGGAGCGCAGTTTGCGACGAAGCAATCTCCGAATCCGCATAGGGAGATTGCTTCGCTTCGCTCGCAATGACAACTTGCGCGGCAGGAGTTGTCATGAACACAGTCGGTTACATCGTCGGCGAAGTGAGTACGAACGAGTTCACCTTTGTCACCAACCGCGAGGACGCGCCGCCGCGGCTTGAGTACATCGTCGTGCAGGTGCAGGAGCCGGCGCGCAAGATCGATGTGCTCGCGCAGGTAACTTCGCTCAGCGTCTCGTCGCGGCTTCTCGGCGATTCGCTCGGCTACGCCGAAGTCGAAGCGATTCTCAATCGGCTCAAATCGTCGCCGCCGATTGTGCAGGGCAAAGCCCAAGTGCTGGGGTACCTCGAAGGCGACAAGGTGCGTTTCCCGCGCCACGCCGCGACGCCTGGCACCAGCGTCGCGATGGCGCCCGACGACCTCCTCCGCAAATTCTTCTCCGGCATTGAAAGCGGTATCGAAATCGGAACGCTCATCAATCGCGACCAAGTCTCGGTGCAGTTGAACCCGAACGGCTTACGCCGCCACCTCGCCGTCATCGCGCAGACTGGCGCGGGCAAATCGTACACCGTCGGCGTCATCCTCGAAAAACTTTTGCAACTCGGCGGCACGGTCGTCGTCTTCGATCCAAACAGCGATTACGTGCTGATGCGTCGCGACGCGAAGCACAACGCGACCTCGTTCGCCGACCGCGTCGATATTTTCCGATTACCGACGACGCAAGCCGGACGCATCCCCGACGAAGAAATCGGCGGATCGAAAAAATTTACGATGCAGTTCTCCAAACTCGACGTGGACGAATTGTGTGCGATGAGCGGCATCACGGCGACCTCAACCAACATCCGCAAGGCGATTCAAACCGTGTGGGACAGTTTGCAGGGCACGGATTACACGCCCAAGATTTTCATGCAGGAGTTGGAACGTATCGCGGACGGCGCGGACGCCGGCGCGCCCCCGATGCAGCGCGGACCCCGCGCGCTGAATCCTTCCATCGGCAATGAAGAGGAATTCGAGCGCGGCTTCCGCGATAAGATTTCAGAAAAAGCCAACGTGGATTGGGACGACCTGGGGAAGAACGAACCGGAAGAAGACTTGGAACACGAAAACCGCGAAAGTGGACGCGAAAACCGCGAGAATAAAAAGAACGGCAAATTGCCATCGCTCGACGCGATCAGCGGCGCGCAAAAGGCATTAAAGTACATCGAGCGATTGGAACACATCGACATCTGGGGTTTCACAGATGTGCCGATGAACGATTTGCTCAAGCCGATGAATCTGTCGGTGATCGATGTCGCGGGCGTCGATCAGTGGATCGCGGAATTTGTCGTGGATAAGGTTTTGCGCGAGACGTGGGGCATCGCCGTCAACGAAGGATTGAAGCGCCCGGTCTTTTTCGTCCTCGAAGAAGCGCACAACTTTGTGCCCGGCGGTCAAGGTGCGAATTCGCTTGCCGCGCCGATCATCAAGCGGATCGCGTCCGAGGGGCGCAAGTTTGGTTTGTTCATGGTGCTCATCACGCAGCGCCCGTACAAAGTCCATCCCGACACGCTTTCGCAGTGCAACTCGCAAATCATCATGCGCCTGACGAATCCGCAAGACCAGCAGGCGATACGGCTTTCGTCGGAAAGCATCAGCGAAGGATTGCTCGCGGATCTGCCCGGCTTGAATGTCGGCGAGGCGGTGATTCTCGGTCCGCTCGTGCGCGTGCCGGTGATGGTGAAGGTTGGGCAACGCGAATCGAAGGAAGGCGGCAACGACATCGACGTGGTGGGCGCGCTGGAACGCGCGCGCAGCGAAGCCGTGACGGTCAAGCGCGAGGAGAAATCGAAAGAGGAAAAGAAGGCGCGGGGAAGGAGTGAGTGGAAGGAAGCAGTGTGAGGAGATTGGGATTTTCGATTTCTGATTTGCATTGTCGTCTCGATTTGCTTTGTCATTGCGAGGCGCACGCAGCGGTTGCGAAGAAGCAACCTCCCTGATTTCTGAGAACATCGTGTTTCAATTTCAAGGCAATGGCTGACGGGTTGTTGACTGGCGTGAAGGAATAGCGAAATGAAAAATGTGGATTCTCATTTTGAAGGCAAACCAAGTATAGTAGTAGCTGCACCATCTTGGATCGGAAGGATTATGCAAGTTGACTACATTGGACGTAGTGTTGCAGTGGCAATGCTACCTGAAGAGATTTCAGGACCTAGCCGAGTGCAAGTAATTCCCTCAATAGATCTTGGCACAATGGCTGCCCCTCTCGTCAAACCTGGGCAAACGATTCGTATTGTACGTAAGCAAGACAACACCTATCTTGGAATTCAGATCGACCCACCGAAATCCGACTCGATCACAAGGCTTTCCGACTTGGTTGACTACGTTCTTGCAGTTTTGGGAACTCACAAGACTCATGACATTTGGTGGCGTGGACAGACACGAGGACAAGACGAGCAAGGGACATGGACACTAGTTCCGAGCGTCTATCGTGAAAGTCGCACTCGTAAATATGAGATTAGCAGTGTTTCGCGTTTTATGGCAAAAGCAAGGAGCCGCCACCTGAACTGTCCACCTGAAGACAGATTTCCTGACTGGATGTTTCTTATGCAGCATTACGGACTACCGACCAGGCTCCTTGATTGGACTGAATCCCCATTGATTGCGGCATTCTTCGCAGTACAAGACGTACTCGATGCCAAGGATGGGATTGAACCCGATGGCGTTATATGGGCACTGAATCCAACCAAGTTAAATCGCCTACAAATTGGGGAACCCGTCGTGGTAGGAGCAATGAGCAAAGAAGCAATCCCATTGTTTCACCCAGCATTCGACGTCCGCGCACAGTCACATGAGCAAATACTTGCAATTACAACCCATGAAATTGATACCCGAATGCTTGCACAGGCATCCACTTTCACATTGCACGGCTTCTCAAAACCGCTGGAAGAATTGGATGATCACGAGACATTCCTTCACAAAATCATCATCCCTGGGGCTGCCAAAAAAACATTGCGTGTTGAGCTAGAAATCCTCGGCATTCGACTTGAAAATCTATTCCCAGACCTTGATCACCTTGCCCAGTCTCTCAAAGATAGAGAATATTGGTAGTAACGCATTATGAGCATGATCGGATAATAAGTTCTTCTACAACCAGATCCAAAATCAGAAATCGAAAATCGAAAATGATTAGACTCGTCTGCACCGCCGACAACCACGTCGGACGCTATTACGCCAAGATGTCGCTCAAGCAACTCGCGGAACGGCGCGCAAGATTGCGACGGGCATTCGCGCGCACGGTCGATTTCGCGATCACCAAGCGCGCGCATTTCTTTTTCCAGTGCGGCGATCTGTTCGACCGCGAGTCGCCGCCGCCGACGGAATTGACCTTCGTCGCGCAGCAATTCCAGAAACTGCGCGACGCCGGCATCCGCATCTACGCGATCAGCGGCAACCACGACATGCCGACCGCAAGCGACGGCGCGACGCCGGTACGCATCTACGACGCGCTGCGCGCCGCGCGCGTTTTCAGCAAGCGCACCGAAATCGAATTCGATATCGTGAAAGTTGAAGACACGCGCGTCGCGATCGGCGGCATCGCGCCCGACCCGCGTCTGAACTCGCGCGCCGATCCGCTCGACGGCGTTACATGGAAGCCGCCGCAAGCGGACGTGACGCTGCTGCTGTTGCACTGCGGTTTTGAAGGCAGCGTGCCGCCAGATTTCGAGAGCGCGATCCTGCCCAAGTCGCGCGTCGCGGCGATGCCGGATATCGATTACTTTTTCGTCGGCGACATCCACCAGACGCACAAAGCAGTGATCGACAAAGCGACCGTCATCATTCCTGGCGCAACCGAGCGAATGTCATTCGGCGAGCTCGGCGAGAAACCTGGCTTTTACTACGCCGAACTCGACGGCAAGGACGCGGTGAAATTATTGCACGAAGAGATCGAGCCGCAGCCGATGCGCCGCGAGATCATCCGCACGACGAACCTCCCCGACGAGACGCCAACCGAGTACGTCTTCGAGCTGTTGCGCGAGTGGGCGGACGCGGAGCAGATGCTGCAACTCCGCATCGAAGGTCCGCTCAGGCGCGAGGTGTACCATCGCCTGAAATTCTTCGACATCTGGCGGCTCGGCAACGAACTCGACTTTTACTTCGATCTCGACCGCGGGGACGTGAAGCTGCAAAGCGATGATGCGAGCGGCGCAGGCGGCGGCGAGATTGTCAGCGCGCGGCGCGAGATCGAGCGCGTGGCGGACGAGCTTGCCGCGCAGCGCGACGGCGATGAGCGCGCGCTGATCGAGGAGGCGCGCGAGTTGGTGATGGGGAGGATGGGGCGCGACGACATCGGCTAGGCATCGGATGGAATCCGACGCCTATTGAGCGGGAAACCTGCTCCGCAGGTTGGGAGGTCGAAGATGAAACGCGCTGGTGTGTTTTATCAGTTGATCTACCATTTCGTGTGGGCGACGAAGGACAGAGAACCGTTCTTGAATTGCAATGTCGAAGAACGATTGCTTCCCTACATCAGCACGAAATGCCAGGAGCTGGGCTATACTCTGCTCGCCGCGAATGGTGCGGCAAATCACCTGCATGTGTTGCTCAGTCTGACGCCAACGATGTTGGTGGCTGATGTCGCCAAGAACCTGAAAGGCGCATCGTCGCATTATATCAATCACGAAAGCGGTTTGAAAGAATCGTTGTATTGGCAAGATGGTTACGGCGTGATTACGCTGCGTGAAGCCGAAATCGTAAAGGTCGCAAAGTACATCGAGAGACAGAAGCAACACCACCAAAGCGGGAACTTGAGCGATCTATTGGAACGCATTGAGCCCTAACAACCTGCGAAGCAGGTTTTCCGCCCGATAGCCGTCGGATTCCATCCGATGGCATGGCGTGGCAACGCGCGGTGGCATCGGATAGAATCCGACGACTACCAATCATAAAACCTGCTGTGCAGGTTCCGCTCATGACCACGTCAGATTTCATCCGGTGAAACCATTGGGAAGAAAACATTCATGGATCGGTTTCTCTTCCTCGCCGCCTCCCACGGCGCATACGCGTACGAACGCGCCGGCGATACCTGGCGCGAGACCACGCGCGGCTTGACCAACCATAACGTCACCAGCATCATCGCGCGTGAAGGCGTCATTCTCGCCGGCACAACCGACGGCGTCTTTCGCAGCGATGATCTCGGCAAGACGTGGTATGACGCCAGCAACGGGCTGACCACACGCCACGTCCGCTGGATGGCGTACCACCCGGACATTTCCGATTTCGAATTCGCCGGCACCGAGCCGGCGAGCATCTTTGTTTCGCGCGACGGCGCGGCAACGTGGCGCGAATGTAGCCAGGTCGCCAAGTTGCGCGACGCACACCAATGGTCTCTGCCCTACTCACCGCGCGCGGGCTGCGTGCGCGGCTTTGCGTTTTACGGTACACGCGCGTACGCCGCGGTCGAAGTCGGCGGCGCGCTGCGCTCCGACGATCGCGGCGAAACGTGGCGGCTGTGCGATGGCAGCACCGGCGATCCGCGGCTCGACGCGCCGCCCGCGCCGTTCATCTATCCCGATGTCCACTCGATTGCGACACATTCGTCGTCGCCCGACCTTGTTTTCGCGCCGACCGGCGGCGGCTATTACGCGTCGCGCGACGGCGGCAAGACGTGGGAGTCGCTGTACGATTACTACTGCCGCGCGGTGTGGATCGATCCAAACGACGCCTCGCATCAAATTCTCGGACCTGCAGACGGCGTGGACTCGAACGGACGCATCGAAGAGACGCGCGACGGCGGCAAGACGTGGCGCGCGGCGTCGACCGGTTTACGTGTTCCGTGGCGGCGGCACATGGTCGAGCGGTTCGTGCAGATCGGCGATGAATTGCTTGCAGTTTTGTCGAACGGTGCACTTTTCACCACGCCGCTCGCATCGCTCCAGTGGCAGCAAATCCTCGCCGATGTGAACGACATCGCGGCGGTCACGTCGATGCAAGAATGATGCACGCGCTCACGCTCTCCGTGCTCCCGGACACATTTGCCATCTGCCGTTTCGATGCTGACGCGTCAATTCCATCTTGGGTAACCACGCGCGGTTTTGTGTCGATCACGCGGACGCGCGACGAACTTTCGATTGTGTGCGCGCAGCGCGACGTGCCCGCGGGTATCCAATGCGAACGTGACTGGCGCGCCTTGAAGGTCGACGGAACACTCGATTTCGCGCTGACCGGCATTCTCGCTTCACTTGCCGCGCCGCTCGCGGACGCCGGCATCAGCATCTTTGCGATCTCGACATTCGACACGGACTATTTGCTGGTGAAGGAAATGGATCTCCCGTGCGCCGTTCAGGTCTTGTCCGCCGCCGGACACAAGATCAAATTGGAGACTGAGAAACACAGATGAACACAGAGTTATATTTCAGTGTTTATCAGTGTTAATCTGTGTCCAACAAATAAGGAGCCACATTCTCACTCTCTCCCCTACCCAAGCGCGCCGCCTTGCCATCACGCGTCAACGTCTCGCCGGCGAACGCGCAACGCCGGACGCGCGCGGCATTATGGACGTGATGCGCGACCTCGGCTGTCTGCAAATCGATCCGATCAGCGTGGTCGCACGCAGTCCCCTGCTCGTACTGTGGAGCCGGCTTGGCGCGTACGATCCCGCGCATCTCGACGCGCTGTTGTGGCGCGAGCGGAAACTATTCGAGTACTGGGCGCACTGCGCGTCGATTGTGCTCACCGAAGATTATCCGATTCACCACGCGCTGATGCGACACTATGTCGCAGACGATTCACCCTGGTCGCGTCGCGTACGCCAATGGATCAAGGACAACGATACACTCCGCCGCGCGATCCTCACGCGCATCCGGCGTGACGGCCCGCTGCCGGCGCGCGAGTTGGCGGAAGACGGTATCGCGCCGCAAGCGTGGGTCTCGACGGGCTGGACATCGGGGCGCAACGTCAGCCGGATGTTGGATTTCCTCTGGATGCAAGGCAAGATCATGGTCGCGGGACGCGAAGGATTGCAGAAAATCTGGGACTTGAGCGCGCGCTGTCTACCCGAATCGACGCCGCGCGAGCGAACGCCAGAGCGCGACGTTGTTCGCATCGCCGCGGAAAGATCGCTGCGCGCGCTGGGCGTCGCGACGGCGCGGCAAATCTCGCAGCATTTCATCCGCGGGCGCTACCCCGGTCTTCAAGGTGTTCTCGCGAAACTGGAAGCCGAAGGACGCATCGAGCGCGCGCAGATCGTCGACGCGGCGCGCGGCGCGGTGTGGCGCGGCGAGTGGTACATCCACACCGACGATGTGCTGCGGCTTGAGCGACTGGCGCGCGATTGGCAGCCGCGCACCACGCTCCTTTCGCCGTTCGACAATTTGATCTGCGACCGAGCGCGGACGAATCTGCTTTTCGATTTCGATTACACAATAGAAATCTATGTTCCCGCCGCCAAGCGCAAGTACGGCTACTACGTCTTGCCGATTTTGCGCGGCGACCGGTTGATCGGTCGCATCGATCCGACGATGGATCGCGCGAACGCGCGGCTGACGATCAACGCGGTTTACGCCGAACGCGACGCGCCGAAATCCGCCGCGCGCGCGGTTGCCGACGCGGTGGGCGATCTTGCCGCGTTCCTCGGCGCGAAGGAAATCGTCTACACGCGCCGCGTGCCGCCGGCGTGGAAGAATAAATTCTAGCTTCACCGCCGAGATGCAGACCCTGGCATGACTGTGGCGCACTTCGCCACAGCCACGTATCCGCCAGGGCAAGTGGGACGCAAAGGAAAAAATTTGGCTCTGCGGTCTCCGCGCCTCAGCGGTGAATCCAAGCGCGAGCAGAGCAATATCCGCACAAACGGAGATTGGTATATGGAAACAATCGGCTTTATCGGACTCGGCGTGATGGGCAAACCGATGGCGCGCAATTTGATGAAGGCGGGCTTTCCACTCGTCGTCCATAACCGTTCGCGCAGCGCGGTCGATGAACTCGCGAAGGAAGGCGCGCGCGTCGCGGCGTCGCCTAAAGACGTTGCCGCGCAGAGCGACATTGTCATTTTGATGCTGCCGGATTCGCCAGACGTGGAAGCCGTCGTCGCCGGCAGCAACGGCGTTTTCGACGGCGCGCGGCGCGGAATGCTTTTGATCGATATGGGCACAAGTTCGCCGGTGCTCGCGCGCAAACTCGCGCGCGACGCGGAGGCGCGCGGCGTCGATATGCTCGACGCGCCGGTGAGCGGCGGCGACGTGGGCGCGATCAACGCGACGCTTTCGATCATGGTCGGCGGCAGCGAAAGCGCGTTCAACCGCGCGCTGCCGGTTTTCCAAGCGATGGGCAAGAACATCGTGCGCATCGGTGATGCGGGCGCGGGGCAGATCACCAAAGCCGCAAATCAGATCGTCGTCGGGCTGACAATCGAGGCGATCAGCGAGGCGCTGGTGCTCGCCGCCAAAGCCGGCGTCGATCCGGCGAAGGTGCGGCAGGCGCTGCTCGGCGGGTTCGCGCAGAGCCGCGTGCTAGAGGTGCATGGTCAGCGCATCCTCGACCGCAACTTTACGCCGGGCGCGCGCGTCAAGACGCATCACAAGGATTTGCAGATCGCGCTCGCGCTCAGCCAAGAGTACGCCGTGCCGCTGCCTGTGACCGCGCGGGTGGACGAGATGTTCGATTCGATGCTCGCTGCCGGTCAAGGCGATCTGGATCATTCGAGTTTGGTGACGCAGATTGAAGCACTCGCGCAAATACGCGTAGCGGGTGACAAGTGAAGTAACGCGAATCGATTCTTCTCGTCACTCGCCACTCTTCACTTTTCACTCTCCCAAACCTTGACCGGTTTTTGACCTTACACAGACTCCATTTTGACTTGTGGCTGATAAGATAATCGTTGGTAAAAAGGTTCATCGGTGCGGATGAACCATTCTTGTTTGGAATCGGTAGACTCGATAAGGTAATGAATGCCTTTCCGCCTCCCAGCGGAAAGGTATTTTTTATTTCAGGAGAAACAGCATGTCCCGATCCTGGTCCGTCCGTTTGATCGCTCTTGCACTTGTCGCATTAACGGCGATCTTGACTGCACCCGCCGCGCGCGCCAGCGGACCGAGCGCAGCGCCGCCTCCCCAGGTCGAGAATCAAGCCTGTCTTTCCTGTCACTCCAATCCCAACTTGTCCGTCAAGCTTCCCAGCGGCGAGACGCTGTCGCTCTACGTCGATGCGACCGCGTTCAATCAATCGGTGCACGGTCAGCAAGGGCAGCGTTGCACGGCGTGCCACACGAACATTACCGGCTATCCCCACCCTCCGCTCGCCGCGACGGACGCGCGCGATTTTTCGCTGCAGATGTACACGCTATGCAAGCAATGCCACAACAATCAATATCAGCAAACGCTGGACTCGATCCACGCGCAACAGCTCGCGGCAGGCAACCGCAACGCGCCGGTCTGCACCGATTGCCATACCGCGCACTACGTCACGCCGCCCAATCAACCACGCTCCAAGATTCCGCAAACCTGTCGAAAATGTCACAGCACGATTTACGATCAGTACAAGAACAGCGTCCACGGCGCGGCGCTGCTTGACCAATCGAATCCCGACGTGCCGACCTGCATCGATTGTCACGGCGTCCACAACATCGGCAATCCAACGACGGCAGCTTTCCGGCTCAAGTCGCCGCAAATCTGCGCCCGCTGTCACACCGATAAAGCGATCATGAGCAAGTACGGTATTTCGACGGATGTGTTGAATACCTACGTCGCGGATTTTCACGGCACAACGGTTGAACTATTCGCCAAGCAGTCGCCGGACCAACCTGCCGATACGCCGGTCTGCTACGATTGCCATGGCGTGCACGACATCAAAAAGATCGACGACCCGCAATCGTCCGTCTTCCGACAAAACCTGCTCAAAACCTGCCAGCAGTGCCACCCCGACGCGACGGCGAATTTCCCGGCGGCGTGGATGAGTCACTATATCGCCTCGCCGGAAAAATATCCGGCGGTGTACTATGTGAACTTGTTCTACACCATCCTCATTCCACTCGTCGTCGGAGCCATGGCTGCGTTTGTGCTGCTCGACCTGACGCGCCGCATCTTGAATCGCTTGCAGAAAAATGGGAGGGCATAGAATCATGGCCGAGCAAAAAGAGTACCTGCGGTTTACCCTGCCGCAACGGCTGGAACACTGGATCTTGTTCATCTCGTTCACTGCGCTGGCGGTCACTGGTCTCCCCCAAAAGTTCGCCGGCTCCGGCTGGGCAGAGTGGATGATCCAGACGATGGGCGGAATCGAATTGGTGCGCATCATCCACCATACTTCCGCCGTCATCCTGATCCTAACCAGTCTCTATCACGTGATTGCCGTCGCCTACAAAGTGTTCGTGCTGCGCGTCCGCTGGACGATGTTTCCCCGCTTTGACGATGTTCTGGACGCGCTCGACCTGGTTCGCTACAATCTGGGAATGACGAAGGAGCATCCTAAACTCGACCGCTACAACTTTGGCGAAAAAGTCGAATACTGGGCGCTGGTCTGGGGCACGGTGATTATGGCATTGACCGGCTTGATTATGTGGAACCCAATTACCGCCACGCGTTTTATGCCGGGCGACATTATTCCGGTCGCCAAAGCAGCTCACGGCGCAGAAGCCATCCTCGCCGTGCTCGCCATCATCGTCTGGCACTTTTACAATGTGCACCTCAAAGAGTTCAGCAAAGCCATGTTCACCGGCAAACTATCCCAGCATCAGATGGAGGAAGAGCACGCGCTGGAACTGGAACGCCTCAAGCAAGCCAAGGTTGATCCGCGTCCCACGCCGGAGGTCATCAAGCGACGCGAGCGCATCTTTATCCCGATTGCCACCGTTGGGGCAGTTGCGGCGCTCGTCGTCGTCTATTTCCTCACCACCTACCAGACCAGCATCCCGCTGACGACCATTGCGCGGCAAACTCCACAGATTACGATTTACGCGCCCATCACGTCAACGCCCATGGCACTCCCTGGCGCCGCCGTGTCACCCACCAGCATCGCCGCGCCCAACCCGTTGCCTGCCGATCACGTTGGTCGAACTACCTGCCTCGCGTGCCATGCCAACGGCGTCGGTCCCGCACTGCCCGCCGATCACGCCGGGCGCGCCGACGCGACGTGCACTGCGTGCCACAAAGTGAGCAGCGCGCCGCAGCCAACGAGCGCGCCGGCAACACCTGCACCGGGCGCGACAGCTGCGCCAACCGCCGCGTCCGCAACGTCGGTGCCGGCGTCAAGCGGACCCCTGCCACAGCCCGCCGATCACGCCGGACGAACCACGTGCCTTTCCTGTCACGCGAACGGCGTCGGTCCCGCGTTGCCCACCGATCATGCCGGGCGCACCGATGCGATGTGCGCCGCGTGTCACGCGCCCAGCAGCGCGCCGGCGTCTCAAGCCACATCTGCGCCGGCAACTTCCGCGCCCAGCGCCGCGACTACGCCAACAACCGCGCCGACTTCGGTCAGTTCAGGTCCCTTACCGCAGCCCGCTGATCATGCCGGACGGACCACGTGCCTTTCCTGTCACGCGAATGGCGTCGGTCCCGCGCTGCCTGCCGATCACGCTGGGCGCACCGATACGATGTGCGCCGCGTGCCACAAACCATCGTAGGGCAAATTCAATCGCCGATGTGTTTCGAAAAGGCGTACCACGCGCCTGCATCTTCCCTCCGGGAACCTCTCGTGAAACAAGCGAGAGGTTCCCTTTTTTCTAATCAAATACTGACTGGATTTTGACTCCGTTTTGACTTTGCCTCATTATACTGGCTTATAACTTTCAATCGACAGTGATGATGCTGTCGCATATCGCATTACAGAAGGTGATGATGCCTCCGGATGCCATTTCATTTGGCTTCGGAGGCATTTGCATTTCGGCAACCAACTCATCGGGGAGGGGAGAGAAATGTCTTGGTTTCGCAGATTGTGGCATCGCCTGCGTTCGATTACAAGGCGTCAGTTTGCGTTTGGCGTGCTCGCGCTTGTGCTCGGCTTTGCCGTGCTGATGGGAATCCTCTACACATGGGACTATACCAACAGCCCGCAATTCTGCGGCACCACCTGCCATACCATGCCGCCCGAATACGACGCGTGGCAGCGCTCGCCGCACGCGCGCATCAGCTGCGTCGAATGTCACATCGGGCGTGACTTTATCACTACTACGTTCACCCGCAAAGCCGGCGATCTGATGCACGTCATCCGGTATTCCAGCGGTCAATTCACCTTTCCTCTTTACGCGACCACGATGCGCCCCGCCAGCGAATCGTGCGAGAAATGCCACTGGCCCGAAAAATTCTCCGCCGACCGCGTCGACTATATCAAGCATTTCACGCCCGATCAAAAGAACACCGAAGTAGACACTCTGCTTGTCATGCACATCGGCGGCGGCACCAAGCAGCAAGGGCTGGGCGGCGGCATCCACTGGCACATCGAAAACAAGGTTCAATTCATCGCCACCGACGATCTCAAACAAAACATCCCGTGGATTCAGGTCACCGACAGCACCGGCAAAGTGACCACGTACATCGATGTCGCCAATCCGCTGACGCCAGACCAGATCGCCAAAGCGGACAAGCACACGATGGACTGCATCGATTGTCACAACCGCGTGTCGCACACCTTCCTCAGCCCCAATCAGGCAATCGACCAAGCGCTCTCGCTCAAACAGATCGATGCCAGCATCCCCTACATCGATCAGCAAGCGGTCGCCGTCCTCAGCGCGCCCTACAAGAGTTTCGCCGATGCGGACGCGGCAATCGGCGCGCTCGATACGTATTACGCACAGAATTATGCGGACTATTACAAGAGTCACGCCGCTGCCATCCAATCCGCGATTGCTTTTCTCAAGACGACGTACCAGGCGTTGGTCTTTCCAACTCAGGACTTGTCGTGGACGACACACCCGGACAACCTGGGGCACAAGGATTGGCCCGGCTGCTTCCGCTGTCACGATGGAAAACATTTCACCGCCGACAAGACGCAAGCCATTCCGCTCGAATGTAATCTCTGCCACACTCTGCCGGTCGTCAGCACGCCGGGAGGTCCCGCGCCCGTTGTTTCGATGGATCAAGGCAACGAACCGGCTTCGCACAAAACGACAACTTGGATTGCAGAGCATCGCACCGCGTTCGACGCCACCTGTCAGCAATGCCACGACACGAACAACGCCGGCGGCAAAGACAACTCGTCGTTCTGTTCCAACAGCGCGTGTCACGGCGCCAACTGGAAATTCGCCGGCTTGAACGCGCCGGCGCTGGCAAGCGTCTATCCGCCGCCGGTCCCGCCCAAAGCGAATCCGAGCGTGACGCCGCCGCAGATTCCGCACCCCATCGGTGGATCGCCGGACTGCCAAATCTGCCATGGTCCGAATAGCAAAGTGCGCCCCTTCCCTGCCGATCACATCGGTCGCACGAACGCGATGTGCCTGGGGTGCCACAAACCATCGATTCCACCCGCGTCGACCACCCCTGCGCCCGGCGCGACGCCCGCGCCGCCATCCGGTGGTCCGCCCTTGATTCCGCACGACCTTGCGGGACGCACGGAGTGTCTGGGTTGTCACGGCAGCAACGTGCCCGGTGTGCCGCAAATTCCACAGTTCCACAAGGACTATGGCTTTACTAACAACAATTGTCTGACGTGCCACAAGCCCGCGCCGACCACTTCATCATCAACGGCGGCTCAGCCAACGGCAACCGTACAGCCCACGGCAACATCACAGCCCGCGGCGACCGCTGAACCAACCGTATCGAGTCAGTCGCCGGTCACGCCAACTATCAGCGCGCCGCCCGCCACGGCAGCACCGGCGGCAGGCGGTCCGCCGCAAATCCCCGCCGATCACGCCGGCCGCACGACCTGTACCGCGTGCCACGCGCAAGGTCTTGCCGGCGCGCCCAAGCTCCCCGCCGATCACGCGGGACGCACCGACGAGATGTGCAAAGCGTGCCACCAGGGACCGTAGATTCGCAGGAACCTCCAGATGGCGCGTAAACGACAAGTGGACGAGGAAATTTCCTCGTCCACTTTCATTTCGATAGAATCAACGTTTGAGGTCGCCGCTCTTACGGAGCAGTCATAAACGTCCAGAGGTAATCTACCAAACTCCAACGTTGATCGTCGGTGAGCGTACTCTTGAACGCCGGCATCATGCCTTTGCCATTCGTCATTGTGTCGAACAATTCTTGGCTCGTGTGCGCCGACATCATCTGCGCGTCGGTAAAGTTCGCAGGTGGCGGATTGAGCGCAACGCCCGCCGGTCCCTTGCCATTGCCTTGGTCACCGTGGCACAGCACACAGTTCTGCGTGAACAGCGCCTTGCCGGCGGCAACCTGATCGGCTGGCGCGGAAAACGCGCGCTCGTAGAACACCACATTCCAAATGTCGGCATCGCTCAGCGTGCTCTTCCATCCCGCCATCGCCGTACCCGTCACGCCATTCGTGACAAACCCATACCAATCTTGCGGCGAGATGCCGCGCGCGAATTTCACATCGGCAAAGTCCGCCGGCGGCGGATTGAGCGCAGTGCCAGCGGGACCCTTGCCATCACCTTTGTCGCCGTGACAAACCACACAGTTCGCCGCGAACACTTTTGCGCCCGCGCTGATCGACGGCGGCGTCTTGGGATAGTTTTTCGCCATCTCTGTTCCGCCCGTCGACGTGGTCGTCGTCATCGTCGTAGTCGCGGTTGTTGGCGCAGTGGTCGCCATCGCTGCCGTCGTCGCGGTGGCGGCAGGCGCTTGCGTCGGCGCAACGGGCGCCGTCGGCGCGTGCGTCGGCGCGGTCGTCGCCGTCGGCGCTTGCGTCGGCGCAGTGGTCGCGGTCGGCGGAACCGATGTCGCTGCCGGCGGCGCGGAGGTGGGTGGAACAGGCGTGGCGGCTGGCGCAGCGCACCCTGCGATGCTCGCCAGTACCAACGCTAAGAATACTAGCACCAGAACGTGGTTTCGATTTTGCATCTTCTCCCCCAGATAATATTAGTGCGACGAGCGCTGCCCGCCGCACTGATCCCACAAGTTCGGTTAGATGATCGCGGCAAAGCCGCATCGATTACTTGGGCGATGTTGGCGCGGACACGACCGATGAAGCAAAGTCGGTGCCGTCCCAAGTTTGGAAGTGGAACAACGCTTGCGCCACATTCGCCGGGGCGCTCGAGCCGCTAAAGCTCGCCACGATGACGAAGGGACCCGCCGATCCGCCGTTCGGTACGTCGCCGGGGATCCACACCACCGTGCTGCCGGAAACCTGCGCCGGGTTCTCGCCCAACTGCGGATAGCCGGAATCGAGATAAGCCACTCCCGCCGGCAGTGTGTCTTGCAACGTCACGTCGGTCAGCGCGCTGCTGCCATCGTTGACGAGCGTGAACGTGTAGGTGACCACGTTGCCGCTGCTCACCGCGGACGACTGGACTTCCGCGGGCGGATAAAAGTGACCGGGCCAATAGACGCCGTTCAACTGCATCACGTACGCTTCGACATCGGCGATCTGTTGCTGGGTCAAGCCCTTGGTGTCGCCCCACGCCGGCATCGACAAGGTTGGATTGGGACCCGCCGGGCGCGAGCCGTGCTGGAGGAACAGATCGAGGTCTGCCGCGAAAATACTCGGATCGCCTTTCGAGTCTTCCAAGAAACCGGGGTCGATCGGATTGACCGGCGGTACGGTGCCATCGTTCGAGTTGGGATTCGGAAGGTTTCCAACCCCCAATTTGTTATGGCACGCCGCGCAATTCGTCGCAAAAATAGCGCGTCCGCTGAGCGGATCGCCCATCATCGTTGCCGCGGGTCCGGTTTTCGTAATGTCCACGCCGGTGACGTTCGGCAACGGATTGGGCGTTGGGGCTTGCGCGAACGCCGCTTGCCAGGTCACAGCCAACGCCAAGACAATCATAGCCGGCAACAAGATCCCCCATTTGTGCCGTGTGATCCGGCTGACCAAGCGATTTTTCGTCATTGAGATTCTCCTCTCTGAAATTTCGATTCGAACGGTTGGTTCACTGCTCTACTTGTCGATCAAAAACGCGAGTTCTTCCGTCAGTCGCTCGTCACCTCCTTGGAGTGATGCTCGAACGCTATTTCAAACTCTCGATAAAGGCGATGATCTGATCCAACTCCGAATCGCTGACTTGACCGGTTGAGAATGCCGGCATTACGCCCGGCGGCGGCGTCCGTACTTGTTTGACGATTTGATCGTGCGTCAATGTGATGCCGACCAGTTTCGGACCGATGCCGCCCTGTCCCTGCGCGCCGTGACACGTGGCGCACCCTTTCGATGCGAACAGTCCCTGCCCCGCTTGAATGTCGGCGGCAGACGGCGCGCCGCCCGATGCTGCCGTCGTCGCAGTAGCCGCGGCGGTGGGCGCAGTTGTCGCAGTGGCTGCAGCGGTTGGCGCGGTCGTCGCAGCCGTTGTCGCCGTCGCGGCGGCAGTTGGCGCGCCCGGCGCGGCAGCCGTCGCCGCGGAGGTTGGCTTGGCGGCTTGCGTTGGAGTCGCCGGGGCAGTCGTCGCCGTTGGAGCGCTCGTCGGCGATGCTGCGGAAGGCGACTTTTGCCAAGTGCGGATGTATGCCACGACCGCATCGATCTGCTGCGGCGAAAGCACCTTGCCCCAGGTTGGCATCCCTTGACTCGGTCGCCCATCGGCAACCGTTTGGCGGAACCAGTTGTCGTCAAATTGCGCCAGAAGCTTTTGATCGTTCAACGCGGGCGCACGCGCAGTGCCTTGTCCATTCGTGCCGTGGCACGCGTAGCAGACCGAACTGAAAATGGCTTGACCTTCCACCGCGCTAGGTGTCGGCGTCGCCGTCGCCACGGCAGCTGCCGGCGCGGTGGCTTGCCAACTCCGAATGAAGGCGGTGAGATCGAGAATCTGCTGATCGGTGAATGGTCCGCCGTGCGCCTGCGACCACGAAGGCATCGCCGTGCCGGGCACGCCCGAACCGATCAGACTGGTGATCACGCCGTCGTCTGTGTTTTTCAAAAACTGTTGGGTATTGAGCGCCGGTCCGATGCCGCCCTGTCCGTGATCGCCGTGACACGCGACACAGTTGGCAGCGAAAAGCGTTTTGCCGTTCGCGACATGCTCCGCCTGATCCGCCGCGAGCACGGTCTGAATACGCCCCGGCTCGCGCAGGAGATAAATCTGAAAAACCACCAGGATGCCGATGGTCAGGATCAAGGCAGCGGCGACCAGCCGCGTGTAATCCTCGCGTCTTCTCATCGCGTTACGCTCCCTTCGGAAACGGCGTGATCTGCGATTGATCGAATTTCGTCCGCTGGATGGTCTGGCTCGTGTCGACGACCAATTCGTCGCCAACCACTTCGGACGGATAAAGATCGAGCGGGCGCGGCGCGGGTCCGCCGGTGACCTCGCCTTTGGTGTTGTAGAGCGAGCCGTGGCACGGGCAGTGAAATTGTTTTTCCGATTCCACCCATGGGACGGTGCAGCCCAGATGCGTGCACGTCCAAGACATCGTCAGCGCGCCTTGCGGCTCCACGCGCGAGACAAAGCCGTGCATCTCACGGACGGTGCTCACCGTGTCGACGGCAAATTCGTTGACGTTGCCGGCGTTGACCTTGCCGCCGAACCCACCGGCTTGGACGATCGGCTGGACGAACTGGTAGAGCGCGCCTGCGGCTTGCGCGAAGAGCGCAATCACCGCGACCGCCCACGCATAGCCAATAAACTGGCGGCGCGAGACTTTGGAATCGGATGTTGTTTTCGCTACAGTCATTGTATACTCCTGCCTTACCCTCTCCCTTCCCTCCCCGTTGTTGGCGGGGAGCAGTGAAGGGTGGAGTTTATAATCCACTCAACGGGTTGTATCCTCCCGGCATCGCCCACGGCAGGTACAGTTTGAAACCGGGACCGCGGAACAAAAAGCCGGACAGGGTCAGAACGATTGCCGAGACGAACATCACGGTAAAGAGGCAGAGGATCACTTCGCGCATCGTTGGCTTCCAGCGGAGCAAGATGAGCATCGGCAGCCACGCCGCAAGGGTGATGATGAGTCCGGGCAAGATAATCTGGCTGATCAATTCCGGCGCGACACCGCGCAGCATCTCGCGCAGGTTGAACGTATTGTCCAGCACGATGAGCAGCGGCATCACGATCACGGCATAGATCGCGCTTAGCAGCGTGATGCGCCGCCCGCGCTGCGAAGTGAACCACCGCCCCGCGCCGGTGCGGTCGTTGTCCAGGTACGGAATCACGACCAGGAACAAGACCAGCACACTGGGAATCAGTACGCCGGCGACAAGCGGGTGCATATGTTCCAGCAATTCCTGCAAGCCGACGAAATACCACGGCGCTTTGGCGGGATTCGTCGTCACGGTTGGATTGGCAATGTCTTCCAGCGGCGCGTTCCGCAGCAGCGAGAAGACAAACACGAGCAGCGTCGTCCCCAAAAGCAGCAGCACTTCGATCAACGCGACGACAGGAAACGAAAAGACCGTATTGTCGGGTCCCTTGTTCGCCATCGGCGAAGTGCCGCGCACCAATTCCATCAGTTGATAGGTTTTGGTGGGAGCGCTCGGAAAGATGTTTTCGGTTTTCTGATCTTTTATTTCAGCAGCCATAGATTCCCCTGTTGCCATACTTCGTGTCACGCGTGACGAACAACCGTTTACTGTCTCACTGATTCACCGGTTTACTCGCCGTTCTCATTCCTTCAACGATGCGATCTCGAGCCGCTCCTCCGGAATCTCCTGCCCTGCCAAGCCGCCATCTTTGCGCACGCGCCAGAGGTGCAAGGAAATCAGCAGGATCAGTCCAAGCGGGATAATGATAACGTGCAGCGCGTAGAATCGAATCAGCGTGTTCTGCCCAACTTCGCTGCCGCCGAGCAGAATCGACCGCGCCGTGCTGCCCAGCACCGGCGCGTAACTGGCGATGTTCGTGCCGACGGTGATCGCCCAGTACGATAGCTGGTCCCACGGCAACAAATAGCCGGTAAAACTTGCGCCGAGCGTGAGCAAAAGAAGTACCACGCCCACGAGCCAGTTAAATTCGCGCGGCGGTTTGTACGCGCCGGTGTAAAACACGCGCACCATGTGCAGGATCACCGCCAGCACCATCAAATGCGCCGACCAGCGATGCATATTGCGCGCCAGCTGACCGAGTGGAATCGTCGTCTGCAAGTCCTTCATCGTCGAATACGCCAGCGTGGTCGCGGGGACGTAGTAGAACATCAGCAAAACGCCTGTGACCGTCAGCGTCAAAAAGAGAATCGCCGAAATGATGCCGAGACCGAACGAGTACGTGACGCGCAGACTGCGCCGATTGACCTTGACCGGATGCAGGTGAAAGAAAATGTTGGTCGTCATCACCAGCGAGCGGTCCATCTCATTGTCCGGCATACCGTGGCGGAAGAACGAACGCCAGACACGTGAACGGGTGACAAAGTTGGTGGCTCGATTGAACGTACTTTCCATTGCAATTACCTCAGAGAGGATCAAACGCGGCGCGCGATGAACTTGCGCCGCGTCAAGCCGCTTCCGTAAACCGGAAATCTTCCATCGTGATCGCGCCGGTGGGGCAACGCTTGGCGCACAGCGCGCAGCGGACGCAGTGATCGGGGTCGAACAACATCGCGCTGCCGTTACCCTGCGCCGCGACGAGCCGCGCCACATTCTCGTCGCCCTGAATCTGATCGACGCGGATGATTTTCAGACAATCGTACGGGCAAACATCCACGCAGCCGTTGCACAGGACGCACTTGGTTCCATCGAAAATGGTATTGATCGAGCATTTCAAGCAGCGCGCACCCTGGTCACGCGCCGTTGCCTCCGCGTAACCTTCTTCGACTTCGGCGATGCCGATGCGGCGATCGATCGGCGTGATGGGCGGACGCGTGTACGGCAGTCGCAAATAAGTGGGGACGGGACCGCGCGCGTTATAATCGACGAGCGGAATCGGCGCGAAGGTCGCCGAGCGGCGCGAAACGGGCGGCGCGCCGCGCAGGTACGCGTCGATGCCGCGCGCGGCTTTTTGCCCGTTCGCCACCGCGTCGATGATCAGGCGCGGACCGAACGCCACATCGCCGCCGGCGAAAATCCCCGGCGCAGTCGTCATCAGGTGGTCGTCGACCTGCAGCATTCCGCCGCGTTTGACGGTGAGATTGTCCTCGGGCTTGATCCACTCAAAATCGCCAGACTGACCGATGGCGATAATCACGCTGTCGGCTTCCCAGACGCGCTGCGTGTTGGGAGCGAGCTGCGGGTTGAAACGCTTCTGGTCGTCAAACGCGCGCTCGACGTTCAGCGTTTCGACGCCCATCGCCTTGCCGTTCTGCCCAACGATGCGCGCGGGCGCAAAGTGGTTGTGAATGACAACGCCCTCTTCTTCCGCTTCGGCGACTTCGTACGGATCGGCGAGCATTTCGTTTCGGTCTTCGACGACGAGGCAATGCACCTCTTTGGTCGCGCCCATACGCACCGCCGCGCGCGCGACTTCCAACGCGGTCTCGATGTCGCCGCCGCCTTCCGTGTTGCCCGTGCGCGCCGCCGTGCGCGCCACATCCATCGCGACGTTGCCGCCGCCGATGACGAGCACGCGCTTGCCCAGATTGACGTTGTAGCCGCCGAGGTTGACGTTGATGAGGAAATCGATCGCGCGCAGAACGCCGTCCAGTTGTTCGCCTTCGACGTTCAACTTGCGGCTCTTGTACGTGCCGATGCCGATAAAGACCGCGTCGTACTCGCGTCGCAGGTCGCCGATGAAGAAATCTCGACCAAGCGCGCTGTTGAGTTTCAACTCGACGCCGAGGGACAAGATGGCGTCGATTTCCATTTCGACGAGCGCGCGCGGTAAGCGGTACTCCGGCACGCCGAGCACCAACATTCCGCCGGCAACGCTCGCGGATTCATAGACCGTGACGCTGTGACCCAGCAGCGCGAGGTCGTGCGCGGCAGTCAGCCCGGCGGGACCTGCGCCGATAACTGCGACGCGCTTGCCGGTCTTGGGACGCGCGCGCGCTTTCAATGCGGCAATACTGTGCTGGAGCGCGGAATTTTCCAAATCGAAATCGCCGCGCGACGAGCGGTAAAAATTAAAAGGCGGACGACCGGCTTTGGCGGCGTCTTTTCCGCTTACGTCGTAAATGCCGTAGCGGTCGTTGACGAAGCGTTTGAGCGCGCGGATGTTGACCGGCTTGCCCGGTTCCACCTTGCCGCGCCGGCACGCGGCTTCGCACGGCGCGTTGCACACGCGCCCGCAGACGCTGGCAAAGGGGTTGGGCGCGCGGGCGATGAGGTAGGCGCGTTCGTAATCGCCCTGGGCAATCGCGGTGACGTACCCGCGCGCGTCCGTATGCACCGGACATCCTTGCTGGCAAGGAATATTGCGCGCGTAGAAATCAAGGTTGGTCAGCGCGACTTGATATTTAGGTAGGTCCATTCTCTTGTCCTGCGGTAGAGTGGAAAACGCTCAACGGCGCGGAGATAGACGCGCGCCCGAGCACAGAGGCGAGTCTTACGAATTATTAATAGCACACCGAGGGCAGTTGAGGCAATCGTGCCGGACACGATTTAAGCATCGTGCGGAGCATGATGTTGAGATACAGTCGATTGCGTCACGAGTGAAAAATGGTGATACAATGGGAATATGGGATAGTTCGTTTGCGCAAAGGAGAAAACTATGCCACCAGCAAACCTGGCAGAGGAAATCCACACGGTCGCATTAGTTCTGGCGATCTTGCCGGGGCTGTGCTTCGCCGGTCAACTTCTTCCACGGATCGTCGATGCGCTGCCAGCGTGGGCGGCAGAACTGGTGCGCTCGCGTGATTCTATTCGCTTCGCGTTCTGGCTGATTCTAGGCAGTCTGCTCACCGCGCCGCTGATCGACCTCATCTCGTTCATCTCTTCTTTAATCCAACTCTTTTCTCCCGCAAATTGGTCTGGTCAGTCGCGCTTTACAGCCGGCTTCGGAAGCGTGCCCATTGCTTGGTATTGGATGCTAACCGATCTTGGGACCCTGGGGGGGGTGTACGGCTTGGTCGTGTGGGTAGGTCGGAGGTTCTTGGAGGAGCAACGCGCAAGAGGAAACGAGCCGTTCGAGATGAGCGCAATAGAGACCGCGTTTGTCTTGACGATGGGTGGCGCCGTAGTGAATCGAGTCATGTCGACGATGATGCTGGCGTCGATGGAAATACCATTATCAGTCGGCGCAACACGCTACGATTTTGGACCGCCGGGCTTTTTCGCGTCTTGGGGCGCTAGCTTGGCGCTACTGGCAGTGATCCTGATTCTGCTGTATCGTTCTTTACCTGATCTTGAATCTACTCCGCGCCAATCAAACCGTGACGAATCGCATATTTGACCAGTTCGGCGCGGTTGCGCAAATTCAACTTTTCGACGATGTGGGCATAATGCGTCTGCACCGTGCTGAGACTGACGGTGAGCCGCTCGGCGATCTCACGATTCGACAGCCCTTCGGCGACGAGCGTGAGCACTTCGCGCTCGCGCACGGTCAATCCATCGTACGTGGCGCGCGCGCTGCGATCATCGGATTGGACGCGGCTGAGGTAATCGGAAACCAATTTCTTGGCGATGGCGGGATACAGGAAAATCTCGCCGCGCGCCACCGCGTGCACCGCGGCGATCAGGTCGCTGGCAGCGGCGCGCTTTAAGACATAGCCGCTCGCGCCGGCGGTGAGAATCTGAAAGAAATAGTCTTCGCCCTCGTGCATCGTCAGCACGAGCACCTGCACGCCGGGTTGATCGCGCTTGATCACGCGCGTCGCTTCCAAGCCATCCATCACCGGCATCGCCACGTCGATGACCACCACATCGGGATTAACCTCGTGCGCCACCCGGACCGCTTCCGCGCCATCGCTCGCCTCGCCCACGACGCTCAGGTCCGGCTGCGCTTCCAGCAACATCCGAATGCCCTGCCGCACCAGCGTGTGATCGTCGGCGATCAGCACGCGGATCAACTCTGGTTTTTCTTCCATAGAACCTCTGCGCGCACAAGCGTGCCGCGTCCCGGCGTGGAGTCGATGGTCAGCGTCCCACCCAGCAGCGCGATGCGCTCGCGCATACTCGACAGTCCGACCCCGCGCAAGCCATCGCCGGGATGGAGATACTTGCCGGGAACGAAACCAATGCCGTCGTCCTCGATCCGCTCGACGACAAAGCCGGTCTCGTACAGATCGATGCGAACGTGCGCGTGGCGCGCGCGGGCGTGCTTGGCAATGTTGGAAATGGCTTCCTGCGCGACTCGGAAAAGCGTGATCTCGATCTCGGGCGGCAGCCGCTGTTCCAGTCCATGCGTCTCGACCTCCACCGACGTGCCGCTGGTCTCCAGACGCGCTTCGGCGTAGACGCGAATCGCCGGCGCAAGTCCCAAGTCGTCCAGCAGGCGCGGGCGCAAGTCTTGAATCCAGCGGCTCGTCTCGCCCAGAATATCGACGGTGAGCGTTTGCAATTGCTCCAGCAGCTGCCGCAGCGAACGCATTTCCGCAGGGACCGTTTGCAGCGCGGTTTGCAGCGTGACGCTCAGCGCGGTCAGCGACTGGGAGAAATCGTCGTGCAACTCGCGCGAGAGACGCCGGCGTTCCTCCTCTTGAGTTTCGATGACCTTATGCAACAATTGCGTGCGCGCGATTTCCTTCTCCTGAAGTTCGCGATACAACCTCGCGTTCTCCTGGTCGCGCATCTGCAAGCCATCCGCCATTTGATTGAAGGACGCCGACAATTGCCCGATCTCGTCGTCGTCGCCGAAGGGAAGACGCGCGGACAGATCGCCCTGACCAAAGCGGTGGAGGATCGGCACAAAGCGTTCCAGTTTGCCGAGCGCAAAACGGGTGAGCAGCAGGTTGATGGCGAGAACAATGGCGATGAGCACGCCCAGCCCTGCCAGCAGCGTATCGCGCAGCTCGGCGTTCAACTGCTGATTCGTCTCGGTGAGCGAAAAATCGGTGACGAGCGCGCCGAGGACCGGCTGCTGCGCGCTGTGGCAGGCGGAACATGCCGGCTGGTTGACGATCGGCTGGCAGTACCGCAAGACCGGCTCGCCCGCGGCGGTGGTATAGGTGACGCTGCTCGCCTGCGGATAGCCCGCGTCGATTCCCATCTGGCAGATGAGCGCGCGGCGGCTCAGCGTGACGCCCACGTCTGCCGGCTGCGCCGAAAAGCGCACCTCATTGTCGGCGTTGATGAGGAAAAGGGATGTGACGCCGGGCTGCTGCCCGACGTGATTGATGATGCTGCTCAAGTCGTTGAGGTTGCGCGTCAGCATCGCGTATTGAAGCGCGGCTTGGATCACACCGCTGGTGCGCGCGACCTGGGTTTGAACGTCGCTCACCAAAAGCTCGCGATGGCGTTCGTACTGGAAACCGGAAGAAATGCCCAGAATGAGGATGAGCGCACTCAATACAGCAAGGGTTATTTTGAATCGCAAACTGTGGGGAAAGGAAATCTTTTGCATCGGCTGCATTCCCGATCGTGGGCGGACGAGGCGATGTCAGGAACGTGCCGTAGTATAACCCGTTCGGGACAAAAAGCCAAGTGGCAGCAAAACGAAAACGCCTTCGTCGTCCAGAGATTCCACGACAATGAAGGCGTTTTCGATCACCCGGCGGGCTGTCCAAGCCCGCCTATGGCTGAGAGCAGGATTGCCTCTCACTCCACTTCGAATAAGCATTGCGCGCCGCCGCACGCCATGCACTCGGTCTCACGTACCTTGACCGGGCGCTTCCACGCTTCTTCCAGAAATCCGGCGAGGTATCCGGCGATGGGATGGCAGATCGGCTTTTTCTGTCCCGCTACGCTCGACGCGAGCGCGGAATGGGCGACCTTGAGCCGCAGTTTGCCATCCTGCCGCTCCAGCGTCGCGTTGCCCCAGTTGGATCGATTGAACGCGATAAGCGCGGCGTCGAACAACTCGTCACCGTCGTAGCTGAACTGCGCGCGCAGCAATTCCGCGCCGCGCGCGCCGCCTTTCTTGCCGGCGGTGTAAAGAATGCCGCCAACACCCAATCCAACGAACTTGAGCGCGGTCTCGTACAACACACCAATCGCGCCGCGGTCGACCAAGACCGATTCAGAGAGGATAAATTCTCTGACCTGCGATTCATCGACCATTCTCTACAACATTCCATCTGCCGTGATGATCGCTTCCGCGATTTCGCCCAGCTTCTTATTTTCGTTCTGGCTGCGCCGCTGCATCCGGCGGAATGCTTCCTCTTCGGTCAGGTTCAATCGGCGCATCAAGATGCCTTTGGCGCGTTCGACCAGTTTGCGCGTCTCCAGCGCGTCGCGCAGATCATCCACCTCGTGATGGAGCGATTGGAACTCCTTAAAGCGCGAGACCGCCAAAGCAATCGCCGGCAGCAAGTCCTGCTCCGAGACGGGCTTCATCAAGTAGGCGGCGACATTCGCGCTTGCCGCGCGCTCGGCAAGTTCTTTCTCGCTGAACGCGGTCAGCAGGATGATCGGAATGGGGCGCTCCTGCGTGATCGTCTGCGCGGCTTCGATGCCGTCCATCTCCGGCATCTTGATATCGAGAATGGCAAGGTCGGGTTTCAGTTCCCGCGCGAGACTCACCGCCTCCTTGCCATTCGCGGCTTCCGCCACCACCTTGTGCCCGATCGATTCCAGCTGTCCTTTCAAGCTCATCACGCGCAAACTTTCATCGTCCGCGATCAGTACGCGTAGTGCATCCATACTCGCTCATCCTCCGTTTCTCAATTGGCGCGGCGACCGAAATGCACCCACGCCGTCGTCCCATCGGCATCGTTGGTGATACCGATCTTCCCCCGCAAGTCTTTTTCCACCAGTGTCCGCGCGATCTGAAGACCCAGCCCACGCGACGTCGTCAGATCGAATACCGCCGGCAAGCCGGCGCCATTGTCCTGCACGCGCATCCACACGTCTTCGGCGTCGCCATCCAGCACAATATCGATGCGCCCTTCCGTACGATCGCGAAAACCGTGCTCGATCGCGTTGCTCACCAGTTCGTTCAACACCAGCGCGAACGCCGTCGCCTGCTTCGACGTGAGAAAGATACTGGGACCCTCCACGTCGATGCCGATCTGCTGATCCAAGCGGACCATGCTGCGCCGCGCCGTGTCGCTGACGAGCCGCGCCAATTCCGTGATGTCGGTCACGCCGACTTGCTCCACGGACAACATCTCGTGCGACGCGGCGATGCTCTTGATGCGCGTGATCGAATCGCGCAAACTCTCCTGCACTTCGGGGCGCGGATTGCGCGACATTTCCAGCGTCAGGAGGTCGGCGACCGTCTGCAAATTGTTTTTAATGCGATGGTGCATCTCTTGCATCATCGCGTTCAACGTGTCTGCTTTGCCTTCCGCGCGTTCGCGCTTGGCGATCTCGCGCGCGACCCAGTGCAGCGTAACCCACGTAAACGCCGGACCTAGCAAGCCGAAGATGATCAGTTCGGAAACGAAGAGGACCGGATGCACCTCATTTTCAAAGATCAAGTGCATCGTCACTTCGTAGAACATGATCGTCGCCAGAATCACGAGCGGGACGATTTGCTGCAGCGCAAAGACGCGCTGGGACAGCGATTGCTCCGGACGCGGCTCTGCGCCCGTCTTGGGCGCGCCCAGCGCGCGCAGTTCCTCCGATTCGGGCGGCACCTCGATTTTCGTCACCGGATGTTCGGCGACGTGAGCCGATCGGACGCTCATCACATCACTCTACGTTTCGTTCCACACCTGGGACAAAATACGTCTTCCGAGCTTAGCCCGTGACCGCACTGCGTGCAATACGCGGCTGCCGCACGCGCGCCGTTGGCGCGTTCCGCACGGCGGCGCGATCTGCCGCGCGACGCGGCGGCAGGCGCCAGTTCGCGCGAGCGCTGCTGATATAGGAAAAAGCCGATCACGGCGACCAGTCCCACGACCACCGCCGCGACGAGAAGGAAAACACTGGTCGCCGCATTCGACGCGGGCACGGTGGCGGGCGCGGGCGCAAGCGTTGCGATGGGTGCGGGCGACGTGGGTAACGCTGCGATGGACAATGCCGGGTCGGACTTGGTATACTTGACCTGCGCGGTTATCGTCTGCCCGGCGGCAATGTTCGCGTAATTGGCGGAGAAATACTTGAACCCATCGGCGTCGGTACGCGTGGTGGACATCGGAGGAGTGATCAAGAAATTCGTCGCTTTGAAGGGCTGCTGAATTTCGAGGATCGCCTGATCGATGGGCGCGTCTGCCTTGTAGGTATAGTCCATCGACTTGTCCGGCGCGCCGCGCAAAAGATTGTCGTAATATTCCACGTGGTACTGCGCGGTCTTGATCGAAAAGGTCACGCGCGTCCAGCCATCGTTCAGATTCGCGGGCTGCGACGACTGCTCGGGGGCGAACGTGCCGTCGGCGTTAGTATACGTCGTCACGCGCAGGTTCGCGCTCGACGGAATCAACACCGATACGGAACGCGGCAGGTTGGTCGCGTCCGCCAGCGTGCCGTCAAACATAACGAGCACCGTCGGTTGATCGTATTCAGGCCAAACGGAGATTTTGAGTTGTGAAACTTGATTTGGGCTTTGAGCGAACGCGTGCGGCGCTGCCGCCAGCGCAAACCCTAGCGCGAACAGCATCATCGCGCTCCACAGTACTCTTCGCCTTGTCATCGCGAATCCTCGTTCCAGATTTGTGCGCCCCACCGCGCACTGGTCCTGCCACGCGCATCATACCAGCCCCAAGTCCAAGTCGAGTCCAAGCGCGGTCAAAAAGTGGTCAGTCTCCACTCGCGCGCCCGCACGCGTTCTGACACGCCGCGCGTCAGCGCGAACGCGCGCTCCGCCGCATTGATCGAAATCGTGCCGAGACCGCAGGCAGGCGTGACGAGCGCGCGCTCGTACAACAAATCCCGGTCGATGCTTTTTTTGACGAGCAAGCCGATGGCGGCGTCCAACCGCGCGACGAGCGACTCTTCCGTCTCCGCCGCGACCTGCGCCTCGACCGTTGGCACGATGCCCCACGCCAGAGCGCCGCCGCGATTCAGAAACCGCTTGACGTGGTCTGCGAACAACGCGAGGTTCTCCGCATAGTTGTACGCGTCGAACGAAATCACGTCCACAGATGTCTCCAGCAAGAGCGACCAATCGGTGTTGCCGCAACAGTGTGTGCCCTTCAATCCGCTCAACGCGGAAAAGACCTCTTCCAGATCGCGCACCACCTCGTCGCGGTTCAGCGCGACAACCGACGCGCCGATCAGCGCGAGCGATGGCTCGTCGACGAAAATGATCGTAGGTAGGGGCGATTCGTGAATCGCCCCAATGTCAGCCAGAAATTTTTCCTGCCACTGCGCCTTGCGCGCCAGATGCTTGACCAGTACATCGCGCAGCGTGTCATCGTACAGCATCGGGCGCAAATTCTGATCGACCACCTTCAGCCCGAAACTGATGGGACCTGTCACCTGCCCCTTGATCCATTTCGCGTCGCGCAGCGCGGCGCGCTGGTCGTGCAGCGCGTACAGCCCTGCCGCATAGTCGCGACCGACCGCGAATAGACGCGGGTCATTTTCGAGATAACGCGCGTAGAACGCCTCCGCGCCGGCGAGCGTGTCGTCGTCAATCACCGCGCCCATCCACTCGTGCGGCAGATCGATTTTGACGCCGACCAGGTCTTCGCTGAACTGTGCGTACATATTTTCGCGGAAATCTCGCTGCGAAAGCTGGGGCCAGAATGGAATTGTTGGAAACGTGGACAGGATGAGACGGAGCGCGTCTTGCGGATCGGGATGCGGCAGACTGCCGATGCCAGTAGCGAGCGCGCGCGGAGCAAATTCAGCCATCACTCTTCCTCGTCGTGCCATGTTGCGACCATTCTAGCACCAACCTCCGCGAACGCCAAAATCGCGCTTGTGTCTCAAGTGAAAAAAGGAAACCCGACCTGTCCACAAGTCGGGTTTGCATTCTGCTACTTTTCTGTCACCGCCCGCAGCAACGCCTGACGGTCCACCAATCCGACCGGCTGATTCTTTTCGTCGATGGCGATCATCCACTTGCGCCCCGCGGCGAGCATTTGCTTCACCGCTTCCACCACCGGCAAATCCGGCGAAACCGCCAGCACTTCGGGCGACATCAACTCACGTGCGGTGATGGTACTGGCAGGCACCGCGCCGCCGCGCAGCGCATCGAGCACGCCGCGCCGCTGCTTGGGCTGAATGCGCGTTACAACATCCGCATCGCTGATCAAACCGATCGGCTGTCCTCGGTCTACCACGATCAGCCGGTGCGTATCGGCTTGAACAAATCGGTTGACCACGGTCGTCAGATCGGCGTCCGCCGGGACGATGGGGATTTCGGACACCATCACCTGGCGCACCGTCTGCGCCGCGCCTTCGGGAATGCGCCGGCTGGCGGCTTGCGCGCCGGCGACCTGGCGCAAGATGTCGACACGCGACAACACACCGACCAGTTTGCCTTCCGCGTCCACCACCGGCAAACGCTTCATTCCCGATTTCGCCATTCGCGCTGCTGCCACACCCAGCGGCTCTTTCGCCTGCGCGGTAACGACTGGCTGAGTCATCACATCGGCAACCTTGAGCGCAGACGATTCGAGCTGATGCAATTCTTCTTTCACCAACGGTTCGTCCAAATGTTGAGCGATGGACAATCGCTGGCGCAGCCCGGCGCGGTTCAGCAAGTCCTCATCGGTGAGAATGCCCACCACTTGGTTCGACGCGTTCACCACTGGCGCGGCTTTGATCAAATCGTTCAACATGCGCGCCCACGCCTGCGCGACAGGCATTTCGGGAGTGAGAGTGACGACCGCGCGCGTCATCACCTCCGATACGTGGCGGTCGGCAGGCAGAGGATTCAGATAGCGATGCGTGTACTTGACGACGCGCACGTCATCGAGCGTAACCAAGCCCTCGGTGACCATGGGAGTGACAAACTCCAGTGCCTGCGCGATCTTCTCCGCCGAGTCGATCACTTCGATCCGCAGCGGCAAATCTTCCGAAAGGCGCACGATCGCCGCGGTATGAATGCGCGAGTGCGCGCCGAATCCCGCAACTCCACGGACGACGGTAGCGCCTGCCAAACCGCGCGCCCGGAGCGTTTCCAGAATTGCCGCGTAGAGCGGCTTGCCGCGCCATTGATCTGCTTCGCCAATGTAGATTACCAATCGCTGCGTCTGTTGTTGAATCGTCAGGTCCGACATGTTCACCTCGCGTTCCTCGCTAAATCCATCGCCCCAGCATAATACCGCCGATGACAGCCGCTGCGCCAAGGATAGCACTGCCGAACAAATTGAGCAAGCCCGCGAACCACTGCCCGCTCAAGAGAAGGTTCACGCTTTCGTACGTATAGGTCGAAAAGGTCGTGTACCCGCCGAGGAAACCAATCGCGATGACGAGCCGCCAGCGCGGGTCTAGCAAAAAGCGTTCGGTGGCAATCGTCAAGAACAAGCCGAGCGCGAAACTGCCGGTGACGTTGATGATCAGTGTGCCGATGGGAAACGACGCGCCAAAACGTTGCGCCGCCCAATCGCCAAGCCAGTAGCGTGCATTCGCGCCAAAGATGGCGCCGAGCGAGATGAATAGAAAGCTGTCCAAGTGTTGCTCCTCAAGATAAAATAAGTGATAGACTCGACCATCAAGACCTATCCTCATCGCGCGCGACGGCTTCCAAGCGGAAAAGCAGGCGAATCAACTCTTGCAAGATGGGATCAAGCGTCTCTTTGAGCGCGGGATCAACGGTACCATACGCGCCTAACTTGCGCGGGCGGGAATCCTCCAGACTCTCCCACGAAAGCATCAATTTACCGACGATCGCGCGCGCGGCGTCCTGCTCCTCCTGAGGCAGATGGAATCGCACCGCCGCGCGGCGAATTTGCCCGCGCATGGCGCGGATCAACTTATCCATTTTCTCGCGCTGCTCCGGAGAAAAACGCGCGGTTCGACGATACAAGACGCCTTCCTCGTCTTCCACGATCACGCGCTCGATGTCGGACAGACGCTCTTCGAGCAGGCGCAGTGTCACGGCGACCGCGCGCGTTTGGTTCTCGTTTAGTCCCATGCCATTCCGATTCTCCAAAGAAAAAACCTCTACCAATGGCTTGCGCTAGTGGTAGAGGCTATCAGTCGTACGTCCGACGGTTGCGAAATATCGAAGCAGCCGGGCGAGCCTCATCGCCTCAAGTTGCTCGCGGCTATTCTAATACGAACGCGCTGGCAAGTCAAACACGGTTCCGCCAAAAAACTCGCCGGGAAAAAGAATGCCGCGAGATTGGACTGAGGTTGCACACGATTTTGACCCGTTTTTGACCGCCTTATGCTATTATAGCACGGGGAGATTAGGGACTCTCTCCAGTACACCATTTCATACGCGAAGAAGCCAAGAAGGAGGCAGCCAAAGATGGCAATCAAGATCAAGCATCCCGTCCCGAGCGATATTGAAATCGCTCAAGCCGCAAAACTCAAACCGATTCTCCAAGTCGCAGCAGAAATCGGGTTGAAAGAAAAAGAACTCGAACTGTTCGGTCCCTACAAAGCGAAAGTTCACCTCGAGGTGCGCGACCGCCTCAAGAAACGCAAGAATGGCAAGTACATCGACGTCACCGCGATCACACCCACTCCGCTCGGCGAAGGCAAGACCACAACCACCGTAGGTCTCTCTCAAGCGCTCGGCGCGCATTTGAAACAAAGCGTCTTTACCTGCATCCGCCAACCTTCGATGGGTCCAACCTTTGGCATCAAGGGCGGCGCCGCAGGCGGTGGATACTCCCAGATCGTTCCGATGGAAGATTTCAATCTCCATCTGACCGGCGACATTCACGCAGTCACCGCCGCGAACAATCTGCTCGCCGCGGCGATTGACGCCCGTATACTGCACGAACGCGCGATCACGGACGATGAAAAACTCGCGACCGCGCTTTGCCCCGATGGTACCTTCGCTCCCTCGATACAGAAACGCGCCAAACGTCTCGGCATCCAAGCCAACAAACTCGCCGACCTCAATGCGGAAGAAAAACGCCGCTTGTTCCGTCTCGACATCAACCCAGATAGCATCACGTGGATGCGCGTTGTCGATATCAACGACCGCCTGCTCCGCAAGATTCAGATCGGTCTGGGCGACGAAGAAAAAGGCAACGAGCGCTACACGGGCTATGATATTTCCGTGGCTTCCGAAGTCATGGCAATCCTTGGCTTGACGACTAGTATCGAAGATTTGCGCGATCGTCTGAGCCGCGTGGTGATCGGCACGAGCTCGAAAGGCGAAGCGGTTACCGCGGAAGACCTGGGCGTCGCCGGCGCAATGACCGTTCTGATGAAAGACGCGATCATGCCGAACCTCATGCAGACGCTCGAAGGAACGCCGGCATTCGTGCACGCCGGTCCATTTGCGAATATCGCACACGGCAACTCGTCCATCGTCGCCGATCAGATTGCGCTGAAACTCGCGGATTACGTCGTCACGGAATCCGGCTTTGGCGCGGACATCGGCATGGAAAAATTCTTGGACATCAAGTGCCGCTACTCGGGCTTGATTCCAAACGCAGTGGTTCTCGTCGCAACAGTCCGCGCGCTAAAGATGCACGGCGGCGGACCCAAGGTCGTCGCCGGACGCCCGCTCGACAAAGCGTACACCGAAGCAAATTTGCCGCTCCTTGAAAAAGGGATGGGAAATCTCCTGAAGCATATCGAGAATGCCAAATCGTTTGGCTTGCCGGTAGTCGTCGCGATCAACTCGTTCAAATACGACACCGACGAGGAAATCAAACTGGTCAAGAGCTTGGTCGAACAAGCCGGCTCGACCGCGGTGAAATGCACGCATTGGATGAACGGCGGCAAGGGCGCGATCGAGCTGGGCGAAGCGGTGATGGACGCAGCCAAGCAAAAGAGCAACTTTGAATTCCTCTATCCGCTCGATATGCCGATCAAGAAAAAGATCGAAACGATTGCAACCAAGATCTACGGCGCGGACGGCGTGGACTATTCGCCGGAAGCCGAAAAGAAAATCGAACTCTACACCAAGCTCGGCTTCGCCGACTTGCCGATCTGCATGGCAAAGACGCACCTGAGTTTGACGCACGACCCCGCGCTCAAGGGTCGTCCGACCGGCTGGCGTCTGCCAGTCCGCGACATTCGCGCGTCCGTTGGCGCAGGATTCCTTTATCCCCTCTGCGGCACGATGCGCACGATGCCCGGCTTGCCCTCGCGTCCCGTGTTCTACGATGTCGATCTCGATCTAAAGACTGGCAAAGTGGTGGGATTGTTTTAAAGAAAGTAGACAAGTAGACAGGGAAACAAGTCAACAAGTCCGCTCCCTGTCTACTTGTCTACCGGTTTCCTTGTATACTCAGATGAGGATTCTCGCTGTCGTCTCTGGCGAATTCGGGCGGCGATTTGCCCAAAACCTGCGCGAGCACGGTCCCAAAACTTGGACGGTGAACGTGTGGACCGCGCCTTTACACTTTCCGATCGTCATCGACGAACCGCGCGATTTTTTGCCTACCGCGTTGCCATCCACCGATTTGATTCTCGCCGCCGGCGAGCATCCGGGCATTGCCGAATTGCTGCCCGACCTCGCGCAGATGACCGGCGCGCGCGCGATGATCGCGCCAGTCGACCGCGTGGAGTGGCTGCCGAAAGGACTGATGAACCAACTGCGCGGCTGGATGAAACAAGTCGGCGTCGAATGCGTCTTCCCCAAACCGTTCTGCTCTCTCACCGAACATAGCTACAGTCTGCGCGGCGAGCGCGTCGAATACGACAATGCTTTGATTTCGGAATTCGCCCGGCATTTCGGCAAGCCCATCGTCAAGGTCGCCGTGGACGAAACCGCCAGGACGATCGCCGATGTTCAAGTCGAACGCGACGCCACCTGCGGCTGTATGCGCTTCGTCGCTCAGGGCATTATCGGGATCAAGGTCGACGACGCCGAGTATGAAGCCGGGATGCTGCACCATCATTTTCCCTGTCTCGCCTCGATGGGCATCGACTCAGATTACAACGACACATTACTGCACGTCAGCGGCAACATATTCAAGGAAGCGTTCGCGGCAGAAATCAAATCGCATGTTGAGACGCTGTATTTTCGACCGGAGGGTTTCGTGGAGAAATCAGAGCTGAACCCGGTCGATAGCGCCAACCCATAGTCAGGTCGATTCGCAATCTCTTTATCCGCCATCGACAATTCTGGAGGAGAGGATACCGATGAAAAAAGTTACGTTGACCATTCCCGCGATGTACGCTGATCATCACGTCACGCGCGTCAAGAACTTGCTTAGCCCGCTTGCCGGCGTGGAGAACGTCATCGCGAGTTCCGCGTTCAAAGAAGTCGTCATCGAATATGACGAGACCAAGACCTCGGAAGCGGCGCTGGGCAAGGCGCTCGTGGATGCCGGCTATGCGCCCGGTGTGGAAGAAATCGTGGTGACAAGTCCCTTCGCGACGCCTGATGTCGCGTGGGAAAAACTTGGCGTCCGTTCAACTGAAACCAGCCAAGTCGATCTGCAACTGTCCGGTGAGTTCAGAAAATACTAGACGAGAAGCGAGTAACGAGTGGCGAAGACCAAGAAGCATTTCGCCCCACGCCCCTCGCAATTCGCAATTCTTCACAGGAGGAGAGAATGGCAAGAGAAGCTGCTCCCAAGCTCCAGACGATTGATCCCGCTGCGGCGGAAATGATAAAGCGCGCGGACGAACTGGGCTATTCAACCGCGTTCAGCCGCGCCGCCAAGATGGCTGCCTGCCCCATCGGCGCAGAAGGCGCGTGCTGCTCGATGTGCAATATGGGACCCTGCCGTCTGGTGCCGACCAAGGCAAATCCGGATCCCGTCGGCATTTGCGGCGCAACGCGCGCCACCGTCGCCGCGCGCAATATGGCGCGCCACATCGCGGCAGGCGCGGCGGCTCACAGCGATCACGGTCGTGACCTGATCTTTACGCTCGACGCCGTCGCCAAAGACGAAGCGCAGGGGTACGAACTGCGCGACCAGGCGAAACTTCAGACGATTGCCAAGTACTTTGGCATCAAAGTCGACGGACGCACCGCGCGGGAAATCGCCGGCGACGTTGCCGCCAAAGCGATTGCGGATATGGCGGGACAAAAGGGCGAATTGAATTATCTCAAGCGCGCCCCCAAGAAACGCCAAGAGATTTGGCGCAGTCTCGGTCTCATGCCGCGCGGCGTCGACCGCGAGGTCGTAGATATTCTGCACCGCACGCATATGGGCGATGACCAGGACGCCGACCACCTCTTGCTCGGCGCGATGCGCTGCGCTCTGGGCGACGGCTGGGGCGGCTCGATGATGGCGACCGACATTTCGGATGTGCTCTTCGGCACGCCGTCGCCGCTCGTCACCAAGGTCAATCTCGGCGTGCTGCAAAACAACGAGGTCAACATCATCGTTCACGGTCACGAGCCGACGCTGTCCGAAATGATCGTGCGCGTCGTCAACGAGCCGGAAATGATCGAGTACGCCAAATCGAAAGGCGCGCAAGGCATCAACCTCGCCGGCATTTGCTGCACCGCGAACGAAACGCTGATGCGTCAGGGCGTGCCGAGCGCGGGCAACGACTTGAACCAGGAGCTTGCCATCATTACCGGCGCGGTCGAAGCGATGATCGTGGACGTGCAGTGCATCATGCAATCGCTGTCAGACCTGTCGACCAAGTTCCACACCAAATTCATCACAACCTCACCCAAAGTAAAAATCGAAGGCGCGACGCACATCGAGTTCGACGAACATCACGCGCTCGACATCGCGCGGCAAATCGTTCGCCTCGCAATCGACAATTACCCGAATCGCAAGAACACGCAAATCCCGACCCACGTGGCAGACCTCGTGCCCGGCTTTTCGCACGAGTACATCCGCTACATGCTGGGCGGCGTCTACCGCGGTTCGTTCCGCCCGCTGAACGATGCGATTATGGCGGGACGCTTGCGCGGCGTCGCCGGCGTCGTCGGATGCAACAATCCGCGCGTGACGCACGACGAAGCGCACAACTATATCGTCAAGGAATTCCTCAAGAACGACGTACTCGTCGTGCAGACTGGCTGCGGCGCGCTCGCCAACGGCAAGTACGGCTTGCTGCTCGGCGAAGCGGCGATGGATTACGCCGGTCCCGGTTTGCGCGAGGTGTGCGAAGCAATTGGCATTCCGCCGGTGCTGCACATGGGTTCGTGCGTGGACAACTCGCGCATCCTCACCGTGCTCAGCGAGATGGCGACCGAGGGCGGCTTGGGCGAAGACATCAGCGACATTCCGGGCGTCGGCATCGCGCCCGAATGGATGAGCGAAAAGGCGCTGTCGATCGGCGCGTACTTTGCGGCGTCCGGCGTCTATGTGTTGTTCGGCGTCAATTCGCCCATCGAGAACAGCGACGCGGTGACCAAGATCATGAGCGAGGGCTGGGAAAAGATCGTCGGCGGCAAGATGGAATTCGTGCCCGATTCGGCGGAAATCGTTCGCCGCTCGCTCGCGCACATCGACGCGAAACGCGCCGCGCTGAAGCTGCCGCCGTACGACGCCAGCAAGTGGGGCAAGTCCGGCGACGAGCGCATGCAGCAACTGCTTGCGCTGAAGGAAGAGGAACGGCGCAAGGCGATCTACGGCGCGCCGGTGCCGGCGGAATAAAGAGTTCGGTGTAGGGGCGGGGCGGACCTCGCCCCTACGGAGCAGCGGCACAAGGACGTGCCCTGCTCTTTCTAACCACGTCAAACCATACGAAGGGCAACAACCTTCGCCAGATTGACGAATCAGATTGTGGAGGAGTTGGAAATGGCGTACGTCATCGTCGAACCGTGCATCAACACCAAAGACACCGCGTGCGTGAATGTCTGCCCGGTGGATTGCATTCATCCTAAGAAGGATGAAGGCGAATTCGAAAAGGTCGATCAGCTCTTTATCGATCCGGACACCTGCATCGACTGCGGCGCGTGCGTGCCGGAATGTCCCGTCAGCGCGATCTTCCCTGAACCGGATGTCGCCGACAACATGAAGTCGTACATCGCCAAGAACCGCGACTATTTCAAAAAGTAAACAGGTTAATCAAAGGCGAATCCAAGATTTCAGATTTATGATTTATGATTGAAACTCCAATTTCAACACGCGGGTTTGTAAATCGTAAATCTGAAATTTGAAATCCTAAATCGTGGGGGGCGCGTATGCTGGAACAAATCGGCAAGTATCGCCAGGTTATTACGCTCTCAGACGGCACGCGCGTCTTGCTGCGCCCGCTGACCGCAGAAGACAAGAACGCGCTGATCGCCATGTTCGAGCCGACCGGCGCGGACGACCTGCGCTCGATGCGGAACGACGTGCGCAACCGCGAGATGGTGGGCAAGTGGGCAGAGACCGTCGATTACAAAAAGGTCTTTCCGCTGCTCGCCGTCGTCAACGACCGCATCGTGGGCGATGCGTCGCTCCACTTTCGCAGCGGACCCAGCCGCCACATCGCGGACGTACGCATCTTTCTGACGAAAGAATTCCGCCGCCGCGGACTTGGCTCGGCGATGCTCCGGGCGGTGATCGACGCCGCGCGTAAAGCCGGCTTGCAGCAGATCGTCGCGGAGATCGTGGCAGACCAGGCAAAGGTCGTCAGCGCGTTCCAGCAGTTGGGGTTTGAACTGCGCGCCACGTACCCCGACTATTTCATGATGCCGGACGGCGAGACGCACGATGTGGTCGTCCTGATTCTTCGCCTAGCGCCGAAACGAGAAGAATTCTAGCAATATGAAAGCGCGCGCAGGGTGAGCGAGTGACAAGACCGCGCACCTGGGTTCGACTGTTACGCCATCGCGTACCGCACTTTAAAATCATTGGCAGTTATTGGCTGCTGTTCGCCTACTGCATCGCTGCGTCATTGATCGTGCGATTGATCGCGCCGCCGCTGCCGGCGATTATCTGGCTTTCGTTCAGCGGCGTGATCTTTGCGGCGATCCTCATCAGTTGGGGTGCGGAGGCGGCGCAGTTCGTCGTCAGTCAAGGACTCGCCATCGCCATTATCGCGCTGCTCCAAGTCGTGCCCGAGTTTATGGTCGAGGCGACGATTGCGTGGCACCGCGAGGTCGATTTGATGATGGCGAATTTTACCGGCTCGAATCGCTTACTGATGGGCGTGGGCTGGGCGCTAGTCTTTTTCACCGCCGACATTTACAGCCGGCTCAAGACCGGACACGGCATCACGCACATCGAACTGAGGCGCGAGACGCTGATCGAAGTGCTGGTACTCATCGCAAGCAGCGGCTATTTCTTCTTCGTCCTCGCGCAGCGACAGTTGAACGTTCTGGACAGCATCGTTCTCGTCGCGATGTTCGTGGTCTATATCGTCATGCTGCAAAGACTGCCGCAGGAAGAGCCGGAGAAGAAAGAGGATTTGATCGCCATGTCGCGCTACCTGGCTAACCTGCCGCGGCAGCGCGAGCAATTCTTCAAACTGGCGGGCATCTTCTTCATCGGCGGACTGACGATGTGGGCGATGGCAGAGCCGTTCTTGCTGAGCATGAAATCGGTCGCGCTGGTGATGGGCGTGAGCGCGTTCGTGTTCGTGCAGTGGTGCGCCCCGTTCCTGAGCGAGTTTCCGGAAAAGGTCACCGCGTTCTACTGGGCGCGCAGCGTCCGCCTCGCGCCGATGGCGCTGCTGAACCTGATCTCGTCGAAGGTGAACCAGTGGACGCTGCTCGTCGCGATGATCCCGCTCGCGTACTCGGCGTCGCTGGGACACTGGCAAGCGATTCCGCTCGACGCGCGACATCAAGAAGAAATTTTTCTGTCGCTGATGATGACGCTCTACGGCGGCGTGACGCTGCTCAAACTGCGCTTGACGCGGCTGAATGCGATCACGCTGTTCGCGCTGTGGCTCGTGCAATTCGTCTTTCCATACCGCCTGCCGCTGCTCGGCGACGCGGCGTGGAACAACACGCGACTGCTGACGGCGTACGCGTTTGGTGCGCTCGGCGTGATCGAACTCATCCGATATCGAAAAGAGATTCATCTGCTCGAACACCTGCGCTTCGTCGCCTCGTCGATGAGAAAAAATTACGACTTGGAAATCACAGAATAATCGAAAATAGAGAATTGCCCATACTCACAAGGAGGTAGGAGAATGTCCCGTTACATTGCGACGTCTGCCATTCGCGGCGCGAACAATATTGTCCACGAAACAGACGCGTTCTTGCAAAAAGCATTAAAAGAAAAAGGCGCGGATACCAAAATCGGTTTCCCGAACACCGCGTACTTTTTGCCGACGATTCTTGGCTTGACCGGACGCAAGGTCGAAACGCTGGGCGATCTCGTCCCGGTGATGGACCAGGTCAAATCGCTGCTGCACCCGGTGCCCGCGCAATCGCGCTGGACGCCGTACCTCGGCGAGACGCTGGACAGCGGCATCGCGACGCTGCTGGCGGAAGAATCGTTGATGGCGCTGCGTTACCTCTACAACGAGCAGCCGGAAACGCTGCCGGGCTTTCAACTCGCGCAGGCATCCTTCACCTCGCCCGAGTTTTCCAAAGGCGACGGCGCGGGACACCTCAACGGACCGATCGACGACATTCAACTGCGGTCGTGGGGCATCCAGCTGGTCGATGGGCGTATGCCCGGTTTTGCCGCGATCGTCGGCGCTGCCAAGTCGAATGAGGTCGCCGTCAAGATCATCCGCGAATTGCAGCGGCGCAACATTTTGATCTTTCTCGCCGGCAACGTCAACGGTCGTTCGATCATTCACCAATTGCAGGAAGAAGGCGTCGAGATGGGGTACGATACCTACATCGTTCCCTTCGGCACCGATACGCTGTCCGCGATCTATGCGCTCGGTTTCGCGACACGTTCCGCACTCACCTTCGGCGGTATGAAGGGCGGTCAGTCGCGCGAGATCTTGCTGTACAACAAAGCGCGTGTGTTCGCGTTCGTCCTCGCGCTCGGCGAAGTGGACGATCTCAAGTACGCCACCGCCGCCGGCGCGATTTCCTACGGCTTTCCCGTCGTCGCCGACACGGTTATTCCGCAGATTTTGCCAACCGGCGTCACGTCGTACGAGCATGTCATTTCGATGCCCTTTGAAGAGATCGAAGGCAAGGACGATTTGGAACGCGCGGAAAAGTTGGTGCAAAAGTGCATCGAAGTGCGCGGCGTCAAGATCAAGATGACCGAAGTGCCGGTGCCGGTACCCTACGGCTCGGCGTTTGAAGGCGAGGTCGTCCGCAAAGCCGATCTGCGCGCCGAAAGCGGCGGCAAGCACTCGCGCGCGTTCGAGTATCTCTATATGCTGCCGATGGAAAAAGTCGAAGACGGCAAGGTGCAGGTGCTGGGTCCCGATCTCGATGCGATCCCTGAAGGCGGTCACCTCGACCTGGGAATCGTCGCCGAAGTTGCCGGGCGCAAGATGCAGGAAGATTTCGAGCCGGTGCTGGAGCGGCAAATCCACCACTTTATCAACGGCGCGTCAGGTGTGCAGCACATCGGTCAGCGCGACATCGCGTGGATCCGCATCAGCAAAGCCGCGTATGACAAGGGCTTTCGCCTCGGCGACCTCGGCAAGATTTTGCACGCGCGCTACCACGCCGACTTTGGCGCGATCGTCGACAAGATTCAAGTGACGATTTACGCCAAGCCCGACGACGTGAACACGATGCTCCAGGTCGCGCGCGAGGCGTACAACAAGCGCAACACGCGCCTGGGCGATATGGCAGACGAAAGCGTCGACGAGTTCTACTCGTGCACGCTGTGTCAGTCGTTCGCGCCGAACCACGTCTGCGTCATCAGCCCCGAACGCGTCGGCTTGTGCGGCGCGTACTCGTGGCTGGACTGCAAGGCGAGTTACCAGATCAATCCCACTGGACCGAACCAACCAATTCCGAAAAAGACAGAACTCGACTCGGTCAAGGGCTATTGGACGGGACCCAACGAATTTGTCTACCAAAACTCGCACCAGCAAGTCGAGAATGTGTCGATGTACTCGATCATGGAAAATCCCATGACCGCGTGCGGCTGCTTTGAATGTATCGTCATGGTGATCCCGGAAGCGAACGGCGTGATGGTGCTCTCGCGCGAGGACACATCGATGTCGCCGGCAGGGATGACGTTCAGCACGCTCGCCGGTATGGCGGGCGGCGGGCTGCAAACGCCGGGCGTGATGGGCGTCGGCAAGTACTATCTCACGTCGAAAAAATTCCTCAGCGCGGACGGCGGATTCAAGCGCGTCGTCTGGATGTCCAGCATTCTCAAAGAGACGATGGGCGAAGACCTGAAGAAATCTGCGGAATTCGCCGGCGACCCTGACCTGCTTGACAAGATCGCGGACGAGAAGATCTGCACCGAAGTGCCCGACCTCGTCAAGTTCCTGGAAGAGAAGGGACACCCCGCGCTCGCGATGGATCCGATGATGTAAGGGTGTTTACGCAACGCGCAATACGGAACACGTAATTCGTATTGCGTGTTGCGTAGTCAGTATAGTATGAGAGTGAGAAACTACGATGACTAGACTCGTCCGCGACATTATGAAGATCGGCGTGCCGACGTGCACGCTAGAAACGTCATTGCCCCAGGTCGCCAAGATCATGGCGCGCGAGAACGCCGACGCGATCATTGTGATGGACGAGTTCGGCGCGGCAGGCGTCGTCTCGCAATCCGATCTCGTCCTTGCTTATCCGCGCAACTATGAACTACTCGCCGCCAAGGACGTGATGACCGACAAGATCATCAGCGTCGCGCCGGAAGCGGCGGTCACTGCCGCGTCGAATCTGATGCAGGACGAAAAGGTGCACCAGCTGTTCATCATGCACGAGCACCCCGGTCCATCGCGACCCAGCGCGGTTGTCACGATGCGCGCTATCGTACGCGAGATGGCAGGGCTGGAGCCGGAAAAACCGGCAGCTGGAAAAATCGCTAAACCGGCAAAAAAGTAGACGAACGACCCGATCACATGGCTCACTCGATTTCGAGTCTCTTTCCAAGCGCGGTATAATATCGGCAAATCCCAGAGACTCGGAGGAGAGAATGGCGCAACAACCAACCGAAAAACATTTCAGCCCGCGCACGACCAACCTACTGCTTGGCGCATCAGTCGTTATCCTGATCGCGAGCGTGTTGATTCGGTTCCTGACGACCGCGCCGCAAGAAGGCGTGCTCGTGCTGATGGGAGTCGGCGTATTTCTGTTTTTGCTCGTCGCATTCGATCAACCCAACTAGATTTTCGATTTTCGATTTAGGATTTCATCCCGGTACAAATCGAAAATCATAAATGGAGGACTGATGCCAGTAGCGGTAGAGATTCCGAAAGAAAAGTACAACGGCAAGGTACGCGAGATCACGATCGGCGCGACGAAAGAACAGGGCGGCACGCGCGCCAAGACCGTGACCATCGGCGGCGAGTCCACGATGCCGTTCCTGCAATTTGAGGGCGCCGTCCCGCATCCGCCGGTCATTGCGGTCGAAATCCAGAGCCGCAAGCCGGTCGATTGGTCGCCGGTGCTGATGGACGCGTGGAAAGACGTGATGGATGACCCGACCGCGTGGGCAAAAGCCGCCGAAGCGCTCGGCGTCGATTTGATCTTACTGAAAATCTGCGCGACGCAAGCGGACGGTTCGCCGAACAACATAGCCAACGCGAAAAAAGTCGTGCGCGATGTGTTGAACGCAACCGGCTTGCCGCTGCTGGTCTTTGGTCCGGGTCAAGCCGAATTGGACAACGAGTTCCTGGTTCCTATCGCGGAAGAAACGAAAGGCGAGCGCATCGTGCTCGGCGTGTGCGAGGACAAGAATTATCGCACGCTGGTCGCGGCGGCGATGGCGAACGACCACCTCGTCAATTCACGCACGCCGATGGACGTGAATCTTGCCAAGCAACTGGTCATTCTGATTCACGATATGGGCTTGCCGCTCGAACGCATCATCATGGACCCGACGACCGGCGCGCTCGGCTACGGCATCGAGTATGGCTATTCCGTGATGGAACGTCTGCGCCTCGCCGCGCTGCAAGGCGACGGAATGACGCAGCAACCCATGCTCGTGACGCCAGGGGAAGAGGCATGGCGCGTGAAAGAAGCCAAAGTCGGCACCGACGTTCCCGAAATGTGGGGCGATTGGGCAGAGCGCGCGATCCACTGGGAAACCATCACCGCGTCTGCGCTCGTCGAGACTGGCGCGAACATTGTCGTCATGCGCCACCCTGAAGCGATCAAACGCGTCAAGGCACAGATTGCCAAGTTGATGGAACAATAGGGCAATGAGCCAATTGCCCAATGAGCCAATGCGCCAATGATTGCTCTGCCGCGCGCGCTGCAACCGAACCGTTGGACAATCTACGTCGCGCTGCTCGTTACGCTTGCCGTGCTGCTCGTCCTTTCGCCGGCGGAAGCGACGCTGGGTAACGTCGTCAAGATCGTCTACGCGCACGGCGCGGCGGAGCGTGTGTCGATGTACACGTACCTGATTGCCGGCGCGCTCGGACTGGTGGCGCTGGCGATCAAGAACGCCTCCGTGGCGCGCTGGACGCGGGCGGCAACAGAAACCGCCATCGTTTTCTGGCTGGCGCAGTTCGTCATCAGCGCGCCGGCGCAGGTGCTGGCGTGGGGTGCGTTCACGCTGGACGAGCCGCGCGTCGCGGGCGCGCTGTGGATTCTCGCGCTGACCGCGCTGGTCTATCTCGTCGCGCGCTGGATCGGCGAAGCGGGCTGGATCGCGCTGGCAGCCATTGCGAACGCGGTCATCGTCATCGTCGTCCTGCACGGGGCGATCAACATCTTGCATCCGGTCGATCCGATCGCAGGATCGGACTCGATTGCGATCCAAGCTTTTTACGCCGCAATCGTTCTAGTGACCGGCGCGCTCGCGCTCCAGTTTGTGCGCGACCGCGCCGCCGCATCCTGAGCGGAGCCGAAGGAATAGAAAGGAATCGTATGGCTACCAATCAACCCGTTCCACCGAACGAAGCGCAACGGATGTCGGAAACCATTCAGACCATCAGTCATTACGCCGAAATCTACCACAACGGCAGCGTGAAACTCGTCTCGTTCGACGGCGAAAATGTTGTCGTCGAATTTGGCGGCGCGTGCGACGGCTGCCCGCTGATGCCGTGGACGCTGCACCGCGTGGTGGAAAGCACGGTCCGGGATTTGTTCCCGAAAGTAAAGCAAGTCACCGCATTGCAAAAATAAAGTCATCCCGACGAGGAGGTAACGATGGACGAAAAGACTAGCTGGGAAACGTTCTTCAAGATGATGATTGCCGACGAACACGGCGCGCAAAAGAAATACGAAATGGCAGGCGACCTTGCCGAATCGCCGGAATTGAAAAAGGTGTTCGCGAAACTGGCGGGCGAAGAACAATTCCACGCGCAAATTCTCGAAGGCGAATTGATGAAATTGGAGAAAAAATAAGTCATCAGTAGTCAGTAAACAGTCGTCAGATGTGAGTCTGGCTACTGGCTACTGACGACTGGCTACTGGAGGAAACAATGGCGTTAACCGGATTACAGATTTACAAACTTTTGCCGCAGACGAACTGCAAGGAATGCGGTTTCCCTACCTGCCTCGCCTTCGCGATGAAGCTCGCCGCCAAGCAAGCTGAACTTTCGGCGTGTCCGTACGTCAGCGAAACGTCCAAGCAGCAGCTCGAAGCCGCGTCGCAGCCGCCCGTGCGGTTAATCACGCTCTCGACGGATGGACGCAAGGCGGACGCCGGAAATGAAATCGTGCTGTTCCGCCACGAGAAGACTTTTTATCATCCTGCGCCGCTGTTCGTCCGGCTCAAAGATACCGACGCGCCCGCGGCGCTCGCCGCGAGCGCGAAAGAACTGGACGCGTTCAACGTCGATTACGTCGGCATCAAGCTGCACCTCGACGGACTGGCGATTGAGAATGCCTCCGGCGACGCCGCGAAATTCGCCACGGCGGTCGAAGCGGTGCGCGGCGCGACGAACTTTCCGCTGATTCTGATTGCGAAGGATGCTGCCGCGTTCGAAGCCGCACTGGGCAAAATGAACGGCGCGGTGCCGCTGCTCTACGCTGCCGACGCGTCGAATGTTGCCGCGCTGTCGGCGCTCGCCAAGAAATTCAAAGCCGCGCTAGCGATCAAAAGCGACGGCAATCTGGAAACGCTGGCGAACCTGGCGGAGCAAGCGAAAGCCGCCGGCGTGGAAGACCTCGTGCTTGATCCCGGCGCGCGCGGTTTCCTCGATACCTTGACGCTCGCGACGCAGATCCGCCGGCTCGCGATCAAAAAGAATTTCCGCCTGCTCGGCTACCCGATCATCGCCTTCCCCGGCGAAGGTGTGTCGTCGCCGGACGAAGAGCCGGTGCTTGCCGCGCAGCACATTGGCAAGTACGCCGGTTTTATCGTCCTGGATTATTTCACGCCGGCGCGCGCGTACGCGCTGCTGGTCTTGCGCCAGAATATTTACACCGATCCCCAAAAACCGATCCAGGTGCAGCCGGGTCTGTACGAGATCAACAGCCCCAAACCAGAATCGCCCGTCCTCGTCACGACGAACTTCTCGATCACGTACTTCTCCATCTCGAACGAGGTTGAAGGCGCGGGGTTGCCGGCGTGGTTGCTCGTCGCGGACGCCGAAGGGATGAGCGTGTTGACCGCGTGGGCAGCCGGCAAATTCGACGCCGACCGCATCGCCAAAGCTGTCAAGACGACGAACGTCGAGTCCAAGATCAGCAAAAAGCGCATCGTCTTGCCGGGCGCGGTCGCGGTGTTGATGGGCGAGGTCGAAGAATCGCTCGCGGGCTGGCAAGTCGAAGTGGGTCCGCGCGAAGCGGTAGATGTGCCGGCGTATCTGAAACTAAAACCGTGACGGAAGACCGATGACGAAGGGCGGACGCAGGTTTTTGGTCATCCGTCCCTCGCCTTCCGTCTGTTCAGAAAGTGAGCACGAGATGTACGCTCCCCATCTCGGCAACTTGCAGAGTGTTCTGGTGAGCGCGACGCGCTGTCTCGATTGCCGCGATCCGCGCTGCATCAACTCGTGTCCCGAACACGTCGATGTGCGCGCGGCGATGCGCTTGATCGTCGGTCGCGGCAACATGCGACCGTCGGCGTGGATGCAGCAGGAAGACGAAGCCGCTGCCAGCGCGAGGCGCGCGATCGAAGCATCGTTTGAATAAGAGATTGCAGATCACAGACAACAGACGACAGACTTGATTTCTGCGGTCTGTAGTCTGTTGTCTGTCGTCTGATATCCGAGGTTCTAACATCGCTACGCAAAAGATTCATTTCAAACCCATCGACAAAACGGTGGAGATCGATCACGGCGCGCTGATTACCGATGCGGCGGAAGCCGCCGGCATCGACATCAACGTTCCCTGCGGAGGTCAGGGTCGCTGCGGACGGTGCGCGGTCGTCGTCGAGAACGGCAACGCGCGGCGGCGCTCCACGATGCGCTTGAGCGCGGCAGACTTGGAAGCAGGTTACGCGCTCGCGTGCCAGACCGTCGTCGAAGGTGACCTGGAAGTTTTCGTTCCGCCGCAGGAAGAAATCACGCGCCACCTCACAACCGAAAAGACGGCGGCTAAGGTCAGTGTTCCGTTCGATTACGATTGGCGCGCGCACCAGACCGTGCTAAAATATTTTGTCGAGGTCGAGCCGCCGAGCATTTCCGATAACACCGACGACCTCGCCCGTCTGGAACGCGAGCTGGCGAAATGCTGCGACATTCGTGGGCTGTACGCGCCGCTACCGATGCTGCGAACGCTCGCGCAGATGCTGCGCCGCGCCGATTGGCGCGTGACCGCCGTGATCGACCGGGGCGGCGAGTGCCCGCGTCTGATCGATGTGCTGCCGGGTGATCAAACGACAAATCTCTTCGGCGCGGCAGTGGACATCGGCACGACGACGGTGACGGTCTACCTCGTCGATCTGTTGAGCGGCGAAGTGATCGAAACCGCGGCGGATTACAACGGACAGATCAAGCGCGGCGAGGACGTGATCTCGCGCATCGTCTACGCGTCCAAAGGCAACGGGCTGGTCGAGCTGCAAACCCTGGTCGCGGAGACGATCAACAAATTGATCCAGCGCACGACGATGCGCCGCAAGATCGATCCGAAGCAAATTTACAAGATGGCAATCGTCGGCAATAGCACGATGATCCACATCCTGCTCGGCTTGCCGCCGGAGCAAATCCGACTGACGCCGTACATCACGACGGTGAATCATCCGCCGCAGGCGCTGGCGCAGGAATTGAATCTGAATATCCATCCGCTCGCGCCGATCGATTGCCTGCCCGGCGTGGCAAGTTTTATGGGCGCAGATATTACGGCGGGCGTGCTGTCCTCGGGCACACACGCGTCCGATACGGTCACATTGTTCCTCGACATCGGTACGAACGGCGAGATGGTGATGGGCACACGCGAGTGGCTGGTCAGCTGCGCGTGCAGCGCGGGACCGGCGTTTGAAGGCGCAGGCGTCTACGCCGGGATGCGCGCGACGACTGGCGCGATCGAAGAAGTGTGGATCAACGCGAAAACGTACGAGCCGACGATCCGCGTCATTGGCGGCGGCAAGCCGCGCGGCTTGTGCGGCTCGGGGCTGATCAGTCTCATCGCCGAAATGTTCATCACCGGCGTGACCGACAAAGCGGGCAGCGTCAACCTTTCGCTGCCGACCCAGCGTGTGCGGCAAGGCGAGCACGGCGCGGAGTACGTCATCGCGTGGGCAAACGAGACAGAGACCGGCAAAGACATTGTCATCACCAAGCCGGACATTGACAACCTGCTGCGCGCGAAAGCCGCGATCTACGCGGGCTATGTGATGCTGGCGCAGAGCGTCGGCATGACGATGAACGATGTCGAGCAAATGCTGATCGGCGGTTCGTTCGGGCAGTACCTCAATATCGAGAAAGCAATCGAGATGGGCTTGCTGCCGGACTTGCCGTGGGACCGCTTCAAGTTTCTCGGCAACACGGCGGCGCGCGGCGCGTACATGGCGCTGCTACGGCGCGACGCGCGTGAAGAGATTGCCGAGATCGCGAAGAAGATGACGTATATCGAACTCGCGGCGGACAACGCGTTCACGGAGCAGTTTATGGCGGCGCTGTTCCTGCCGCACACGGACATGACGCAGTTCCCGAGCGTGGAGAAGGTGTTGGAGGGGCAAGAGGCGCAGTAGGCGAGAAGCACTCGAGAAAGGCGATATATGTATCCCCTCGATTACTTTAATCTATTCCCCCCATTTCCGCGAGAAGACAAAGTCTTTGTCGCCATGAGTTTCGACAAACAATTCGACGCTCGTTGGGAAAAAGTGATCGCGCGAGGGATAGGTGCTGTTCAAGTAAACGGAGTTCCTTTACAGCCGTATCGCGTTGACGTGCGGAAAGTTAGCGATTCCATTCTTACCGAAATACTTGGCAATATTTCGAATTGCCGTTTGATCTTTGCAGATGTGACCGCTTACACTGAGATAAACGGCAGGGCAATACGCAATGGGAACGTAATGTACGAGGTTGGATTAGCCCATGCGGCGCGATTGCCAGAAGAAGTAATTCTGTTCAGGTCTGATGACGCCCCATTGTTGTTCGATGTCGCGAATGTTCGAGTGAATAAGTATGATCCAGACAACAATCCAGATACTGCGGTGCGCCAAATCGGCGAGGCGATAACTGAGGCGACCAAGGCAGTTAACTTTCTGAGATTATCCGCGGTACAGCGCGTTACTGATTCGTTGGACTTTGAATGTTGGAGCATTCTAATTTCGACCAAAGATTCACTAAGCCCGCCTATGATACGAACAATGGGTGAAGCTTTGGGTGGAAGCGCGAGACTCAACGCGATCTCGCGCCTCCTCGCTCTCGGCATCCTGAAAACAGAATATATTCAAGCTACTGTAGACAACGTCATGCAGCTGTGGAGTGCGCCGGCTGAGCAAATCGTAAGATACAGTAGGACACCATTCGGAGAAGCAGTGCGTGAACTTTGTATCGAAAAACTCGGGTTGATGACACCTAGGTTGCGAGAATTAGCCCGTCAACTAAAAGATCAACATTAGCAGAACAAGTGACAAATACATTCCCAGTCATCATACTCATCGGTCGCCCAGCGGCGGGCAAGAGCGAGGTCATCGATTATCTCAAGAAACTTGCGGACGACGAACGCCGTGCCAGACTACACATCGCGCCGTTCGAGGAGATCGATGATTTCGTCTGGGTGTGGCAGACATTTGAAGACGACGACATTCGCAGCAAGCACGGCAAGCCGCGCCTGAACACGACGTCCGACTATTATTTTCTTGACCCGTTCATCTGGGACCTCTACATCGAAAAGATGAACCTCGAGTTCGCCAAGCGATTGGCGCGCGACGCGCATTACCTCGACCAGCGAACCGTCATCATCGAGTTTGCGCGCGGCGGCGCGAACGGATTTGGGGAAGCATTCGCGTATTTGTCGGACGAAATCCTGACGCGCGCCGTGATCGCCTACATCAGCGTATCGTACGAGGAATCACTGCGGCGCAATCAGCGGAGAGCGCGACCCGGTCAAGAAGATTCGATTCTCTATCACTCGCTCCCTGACGCCAAGATGGAATCGTACTACAAGACAAACGACTGGGACAAACTCGCCGGCGGCAAGAGTGACGGCGTGATCGACATCAAAGGTCGCCGCGTTCCGTTCGCTGTGTTTCAGAACGAGCCGGAGAAGACGGATGACCCAGCAAAGTTGGGACCGGCGCTGGAGGAAGTGTTTGACAAGCTGTGGAAGCGTACGATTGATAAAGCGTGATGCGTGACTCGTGAAATCACGGATCACGGATTACGTTTCAGGAGTACCGACATGCAAAACCTGATTCAAGACTTTCTCGCTCAAAAACACATTGCGATCATCGGCGTGACTCGCGATGAAAAGGGCTGGGGTCGCACGCTGTACGACGAGTTCAACAAGCGCGGCTATGATACTTATGCCGTCAACCCCAACGCGCGCGACATCGCCGGCGTCACGTGCTACGCCAGTCTGCGCGATTTGCCAACCAAGCCCGACGGCGTGCTGCTTGCTGTGCCGCCGCACGTGACCGATCAAGTCGTACGCGAGGTCGCCGCGCTCGGCATCCCGCGCGTGTGGATGCACAAAGGAGCGGGACCAGGCGCGGTATCGCCAGCGGCGGTTCAATTCTGCAAGGAGCACAACATTGCGACGGTCTACGGCGTCTGTCCGTTCATGTACCTACAGCCGCAAGGGTTCGGACACAAGATGCATTACACGTTCAACAAATGGTTCGGCGGCTTGCCGAAGGGTGCATGACGATTTTCACGCAACACGTATCACGAATCACGTGAATCGTGTTGCGTGATGCGTGATACGTGATACGCGAACAATTGAGAATTCACTCCAAAGGAGGAGCAAATGTACATTATCGGTGAGAACATTCACATCATCTCGCCCAAAGTGAAGGATGCCATTGCGAGTCGCGACGGCGCGTTCTTCGTCGATCTGGCGCGCCGGCAGGTGCAGAACGGCGCGGCGGCGCTCGACCTGAACGTGGGTCCGCAGAAAAAAGCCGGGACTGAAGTCGTCCCGTGGCTCATCGAAGCCGTGCAGGAAGCCGTCGGGAACGATTTCACGCTTTCGCTCGATACGACGAACCTCGAAGCGATCAAAGCCGGCTTGAAAAAAATTCCGCGCGGCAAGGCGATCATCAACTCCACGTCTGCCGAAGCCGAACGGCTGGAAGCCGTGCCGCCGGTCGCGGTGGAGTACGGCGCGAAACTCATCGGCTTGACGATGGCGAAGGAAGGCATTCCCGTGAGCGCGGAGGCGCGCGTGTCGCTCGCGCTCGAAAAACTTGTGCCGCGCATGGAAGAAGTCGGACTGCCGCTCGATCACCTCATCGTCGATCCGCTCGTGCTGACCGTCAAGGGCTGCCAGGAATACGTGCCGCAGTGCGTCGAAGCGGTCCGCATTTTGAAGCAATCCGGTCTGCCGCTCCTCACGAACGCCGGCTTGTCGAATGTGTCGAACCAGGTACCGCCGGAATTGCGTCCGCTCATCAATCGCACCTACATGGTGATGCTGATGGCGGTCGGCTTGGACATGGCAATCGCCGACCCGCTCGATCACAATTTGAAAGAATTCATCCGCATCGTCGAGGACCGCGACGAATCGACGGCAGTCGGCAAATTGCTCTTGACGCTGCACGATCGCACCGCCGCGGGTGAAGAAGTGACGCCCGACGACGTAGACATGAATGACTCCGCGCAGGTCGCGATCTGGAAGACGATTCAGATTTTGCTGAACAAGGTGATTTACGCGGACGCGTACCTCAGTGTGTAGTGATCAGTGGTAAGTGGATAGAGGGCGGATTCTCATCACTACCCACGGTCCACTTTCCACTGGAGTTCGCACTCAAAGGAGAGTGATTCCAATGGCACCGCAATTGACCAAAGAAGAACTCTTGGCAAAGGCGAAGAAGCCTTCAGCGGATGCGATGGAACTGCATCCATTCTACCGCGGCAAAGTTGAAACAGCGCTGAAATGCTGTGTCCGCGATTTCAACGATTTTGCGATCTGGTACACGCCCGGCGTCGCCGCGCCGTGCCGGGCGATCGAGAAAGACCCCGAGTTGGTGTACCAACACACCAACAAGTGGAACACCGTCGCCGTCATCAGCGACTGCACGCGCGTCCTGGGTCTGGGCGACATCGGTCCCAAAGCCGGCTTGCCGGTGATGGAAGGCAAGGCGCTGCTCTACAAGTACCTCGGCGGCGTGGACGGCGTCGCCATCACGCTCGACACCAAAGACCCGGACGAGATCATCCGCACCGTCAAACTGCTCCAGCCCGCGATCGGCGGCGTGAACCTGGAAGACATCTCGCAGCCCAAGTGTTTCCGTATTCTCGACACGCTGCGCGCCGAGTGCGAAATTCCGATCTGGCACGACGACCAGCAAGGCACCGCGACCGTGACGCTCGCCGGCTTGATCAACGCGCTCAAAGTCGTCGGCAAGAAAATGAGCGATGCCCGCATTGCGTTCATCGGCTGCGGCGCGGCGAACGTCGCGATCAGCCGTCTCGTGTTTGCGTACGGCGCGACACCCGCGCGATGCACAATGGTGGACACCAAGGGCATTCTCCACCCCGGGCGCGCCGACATCGAGATGCGTAAAGCCGAGTTCGTCGACAAATGGAAATTATGCAACATCACCAACGCGGACGAACGCGAAGGCGGCATCGCTGAGGCGATGGAAGGCGCCGACGTCTGCATCGCGCTGTCCAAATCCGGTCCTGATGTCATCCAGAAGGAATGGGTCGCGAAGATGGCGAAAGACTCAATCGTCTTCCTCTGCGCCAACCCGGTCCCGGAGATGTGGCCCTGGGAGGCAAAGGAAGCCGGGGCAGTCGTCGTCGCGACCGGTCGCTCCGATTTTCCGAATCAAGTCAACAACTCGCTTGGTTTCCCTGGCATTTTCCGCGGCACACTCGACGTGCGCGCCAAGACGATCACGGACGAGATGTGCGTCGCCGCGGCGGTCGAGATGGCGAAGATGGCAGAAGAAAAAGGTCTGTCGCCGGATTACATTATGCCGACGATGGACGACGTGGACGTTTTTCCGCGTGAAGCGGCTGCCGTCGCAATGAAAGCGATCGAGCAAGGCATCGCCAAGTTCACCAACGTGACCTTCGAGCAGGAGTACACGTACGCCAAGAAACTGATCATGCGCGCGCGCGGCATGGTGCAGGACGCGATGGCGACCGGCTACATCGAATTGCCGAAAGGCAGCCAGCCGCCCAAACCGTCGAAGAAGATCACCGCGGCGGTGGCAAAGGCAGCCCAGCCGAAGAAGAAAACCAAGAAACCCGTCCGGCGCGGAAAGAAGTAGCGCTGACGTGCTCCGCTCAAAATGACAGCCGAAAGCGTGATCGGGTGTGACTCAATGAAGAGAATCGGAGGATACCATGTTCGACTTGATTATCGTCGGCGGGGGACCGGCAGGTTTGACCGCCGCTGTCTACGCGCTGAATAAGCGTCTCGACACCCTACTGATCAGCGAAGACCTCGGTGGCAAGACGGCATACGGACTTGAGGTGAAGGGCTATGAAGGGCACGAGGTCATTCGCGGCGGCGAGATCGTCGAGAAATTCAAACGCCAGTTAGAATACCTGAACTTTGCGCACCAGACCGACCGCGTGACGAAGGTAGTAGCGGAAGACAAGCACTATGCGGTGCTGACGCAGGGCGGCAAGCGGCACGAGGCGCGCGCGGTCGTGATCGCTACGGGCGCGCTGCCCAAGCGGTTGGACGTGCCGGGCGAAAAGAAACTCGTTGGCAAGGGATTATCGTACTCGGCGCTGAGCCACGCGCAGTTGTTCATTGAACGCCAAGTGGCGCTGGTCGGCAGCAGCCAACGCGCGCTGAGCGCGGCGACAGAGCTGGCATGGATCGCCCAGCACGTGCATCTCGTTCTGCCGGACGCGGGCGAGATCGATTCGCCGCTGGGCAAGAAATTGCGCGCCAATCCCAAAGTGACGTTGTACGAAAAATCGGAACTCAAAGAAATTCGCGGCGATGAATTCGTCGAAGGCATCGTCGTCGAAGGAAAGGGCGGCAAGAAGGAGATTCGAGTCGACGGATTGTTCGTCGAGCTGGGGCTTGCACCTGCCTCGAAACTCGCCGCCGATCTTGGAATCACCGATGCGAACGCGCGCATCAAAGTCGACAATCGGTGCGCCACGCCGCGCGCGGGCGTGTTTGCCGCCGGCGACGTGACCGATGTATTTATCGAGCAAGTGCTGATCGCGATTGGCGAAGGCGCAAAAGCCGCGCTGAGCGCGTACGAGTATCTACTGAACCAGTAAGACAACAGACATCAGATGACAGATGACAGACAGTTTTTTCTGTTGTCTGTCGTCTGCCGTCTCCCAAAGGAGAACCATGACCGCAAGAATCATTGACGGCAAAGCCGTCGCCGCGTCGGTGCAGGAGAGTGTGCGCGCCGATGCGGCAATGCTCAAGAGCAAGTACGGAGTAACGCCCGGTCTCGCGACCATCCTCGTTGGCGAGAATCCCGCGTCCAAAACGTACGTGGGAATGAAACAGAGAATGACGCAAGAACTGGGGATGTATTCGGTTGGCTCACACCTGCCGGCAGATATTTCCCAGGATGAGCTTTTGAAAATCGTGCGCGGATACGCCGCCGATCCCAAGATTCACGGCATCCTCGTGCAACTGCCGCTGCCCGCACACCTCGATCAGGAAACGGTACTCGGCGCGATTCCCATCGAAAAAGATGTCGATGGCTTTCACCCGATCAACGTCGGTCGCCTGGCGATGAAGAACCGCGAGCCGCTATTCGTGCCCTGCACGCCGGCGGGCTGCATCGTCTTGATCGATTCTGTTGGGACCAAGATCGAAGGCGCGCGCGCGGTCGTGCTCGGACGCTCGAACATCGTGGGCTTACCGGCGGCGTTCTTGCTCGTCCATCGCAACGCGACCGTGACGATCTGCCATTCCAAAACCCAAAACCTGCCCGACGTTGTGCGGCAGGCGGACATTATCGTCGCCGCCATCGGCAAGGCGCAATTCGTCAAAGCCGATTGGATCAAGCCCGGCGCGACGGTGATCGACGTGGGCACGAACGCGATTCCGGACGCGACGAAGAAGAGCGGCTACCGCCAGGTCGGCGATGTCGATTTCGAGAACGCCAAAGAAGTCGCCGGCGCGATCACGCCGTCACCAGGCGGCGTCGGTCCGATGACGATCGCGATGCTGATGCGCAACACCTGCGATTCGGCGATGCGAACGGCGGGATTGAAAAAATAACGCGTAGGGGCGATTCACGAATCGCCCCTACATTTTGACCGGATTTTGACTAATAGGCAACCTGAATCAGACCGCCCGAATTGTATAATGAGTCAAGTCATCTGAGGGAGGATGCGCCGATGAAATGGTACGAGATTGCTCCGATTGCCTGGGCACGTGATTTCCTCAATACCAATCCCCGCGCCGAAGGTTTTCTTCAGACTATTGGATTGCCCGCCGAAGCCGTCATCAAGAAAACGCTGTTCGGCTGCCAGTCGTGCGGTCAATGCCTCTTGCACGAAAACGCATTGACCTGTCCGATGCGCTGCCCCAAGAATTTACGCAATGGTCCGTGCGGTGGCGTCCGCGCGAACGGTCACTGCGAAGTCTACCCCGAGCGCTGGTGCGTCTGGTACCGCGCCTACACTCGCTCCAAAACCTTGCCTCTGCCGCGCGAGTGGCGCGAAGATATTTATCGGCTGCACCCGCCGGTGAATTGGGAACTCATCAATACCTCGTCCGTCGTCAATCTCATCACCGGGCGCGATCACGGCATCATGCCGAAGAAACCGGCAGAGAAAAAAGCCGCGCCCGTGGTCAAAACCCCCGCAAAGAACTAATCGAAGAGAAGGTCAATGGAGACACCAGAACCTCGCAGCAACCTGCAAAAGATTTTGCAAGCGGGCATTTTCGCCGTCACGTCTGAACTAGGTCCGCCGAAAAGCGCGGACGCGGCGGTGATTCACAAAAAAGCGGGACTCTTGCGCGGCGTGAGCGATGCGGCGAATATCACCGACAACCAGACCGCGATCGTGCGAATGAGCAGCATCGGCGCGGCGGTGATGGCGATTCAAGATGGTTTTGAGCCGGTGATTCAGGTCACTTGCCGCGACCGCAACCGCATCGCGATGCAAAGCGACCTGCTTGGCGCGTACGCGCTGGGCGTCCGCAACGTCCTCTGCCTCACCGGCGATCACATGCGCTGGGGCAACCACCCGCAGGCGCGTAAAGTGTACGACCTCGATTCGATCAACCTGATCGCGATGGTGCGCGGGATGGACGCCGGCAAATTCCAGAACGGCGAAGAAATCAAACCCGCGCCCAAGTTCTTCGTCGGCGGCGTCGAGAATCCCTTCGCCCCGCCCTATGAATTTCGCCCCTTCCGCCTGAAGAAAAAAGCCGAAGCCGGCGCCCAGTTCATTCAAACCCAGATGATTTTCAACGTCGAGCGCTTCAAAGAATTCATGAAGAAAGTCGTCGACCTGGGTCTGCACGAGCAGATGTACATTCTCGCCGGCGTGGGACCCCTGAAATCGCCCGGCATGGCGCGCTATATGCGCGACAGCGTGGCGGGGATGGAAGTCTCGAACGAATTTGTCGAGCGAATGGAAAAGACGCCAAAAGACAAGTGGAAGGACGAAGGCATCAACGTTTGCGTCGACATCATCCATCAGATGCGCGAAATTCCCGGCGTCGCCGGCGTGCACATCATGAGCATCGAGTGGGAAGAAGCGGTGCCGATCATTATGGAACGCGCGGGACTGCTGCCGCGTCCCAAGCCAGAAGAACTGCGAGCGCCGACCCTGGCAGTCGCCGCATAAAAACGAAAACCACAGGGCGGGGATGACCCGCCCTGTTTTTACAAGAGGTGATTATGCGTGAGATCCAAGCGAACCAAATAACCGAAACCGTCGCGCGGCTCGCCGTTGAGGCGAACCACTATCTCGGCGAGGACGTCGTCGCCGCGCTGAAGAACGCGCGCGCGGTCGAAGAATCGCCAGCGGGGCGTGAGGTCTTCGATCAACTGTTGATGAACGTCGAGATCGCGAAGCAGGGCGAGTTTCCGTTGTGCCAGGACACCGGCACCGCGGTCGTCGTCATCGAACTCGGACAGGACGCGCACGTCGTCGGCAGCAATTTAACCGATGCCATCAACGCAGGCGTGCGAAAGGGCTACACCGAGGGCTATCTCCGCAAATCGATGGCGGTGCAGCCGTTCAGCAAACGCATCAACACAAAAGACAATACGCCGGCGATGATTCACATCGAGATCGTGTCCGGCGACCAACTGAAAATCACCGTGATGCCGAAGGGCGGCGGCTGCGAAAATATGGCAGCGCTCGCGATGCTCAAGCCGGCGGACGGACGCCAGGGCGTACTCGATTTCGTCACCGGCGTGATCGACCGCGCCGGCTCGAACCCCTGCCCGCCCACGATTGTCGGCGTTGGCATTGGCGGTAATGCCGATCAAGTGATGTGGCTGGCGAAGAAAGCGTTGCTGCGCCCGGTCGGTCAGCCGAATCCGGACGAAGAGACTGCCGCGCTGGAAAAGGAACTGCTCGAGCGCATCAACAACCTCGGCATTGGACCGATGGGCTTGGGCGGACGCATCACCAGTCTCGCGGTACACGTGCTCGCCGCGCCGTGTCATATTACCGGCATGCCGGTCGGCGTGAACGTGCAGTGTCACAACGCGCGGTACAAGGAGGCGATACTATGAAATTGACCACTCCGCTGAATGATGAAATCGTCGAAAAACTGCATGCGGGCGACCGCGTCGAAATCACCGGCACGATTTTCGTCGCGCGCGACGCCGCGCACAAACGCCTGGTCGAAGCGCTTGACCGTGGCGAGAAACTGCCGACCGATTTGAACGGGCAAGTCGTGTATTATATGGGTCCCTCGCCGACGAAACCCGGCAAGGTCATCGGCTCCGCCGGTCCGACGACGAGCGGACGAATGGACCGGTACGCGCCGCGCTTGATGGAGATCGGCTTGAAGGGAATGATCGGCAAAGGTTTGCGCGCTACGCCGGTCAAGGACGCAATGAAAAAGTACAAAGCCGTCTACTTTGCCGCGACGGGCGGCGCGGCGGCGCTGATCGCGCAGCGCATCAAAAAAGCGCAAGTGATCGCGTACGAAGATTTAGGCGCGGAAGCGCTGCAAAAACTCGAGGTCGAGGATTTCCCGGCAATCGTCGTCAACGATATCTACGGCGGCGACGCGTACGAAGATGGGAAGAAGCAGTACGCGCGAAAATAAGATTCTCACCGCAGAGGCACAGAGAACGCAGAGGCGGTTTTTAATCTCTGCGCCCTCCGCGTCTCTGCGGTTTGATTTTCTATGCGGATTCTAATTTTTTCTGATTTGCACGCGAATCTCGAAGCGCTCGCCGCGCTCCACGCGGTCGAAAAGCCGCCGGACGCGCTTTTTTTTATCGGCGACGCGGTCGGCTATGGACCCGACCCGGCGGCGTGTCTCGGCTGGGTACGCGCGCACGTCACGCACGCAGTGCGCGGCGACCACGACCACGCCACCGCGAACGGCGGCGATTTCGCGTCGCCGCCGGAGTACCGCGATCTCGCAGTCGCGACGCGCGAGCATACCCTGCGGCAACTCAAGCCCGACGCGCTGGCGTACCTGCGCGCATTGCCGACGACCACACAAGTCGAACTCGGCGGGGCAAAATTCTTCCTCGCGCACGGCTCGCCGCGCGAGCCACTCACGCGCGCGTTCGATTTTGTCACTGCGTCGGAAGACTCGTTGCGCGCGGAAATCGAAGGCGTCGACGCAGACGTGATTCTGCTGGGACACACGCACGTCCCCGGCATCCGGCGCGTTGGCAAAACGCACATCGTCAACCCCGGCAGTCTTGGTCAGCCGCGGCACGGCTTGCCCAGCGCAACGTTCGCGGCGTGGGAAGATGGTCATTTGCAAATCCACCACATCGACTATGATCCCAAGCCGACGATGAACAAGCTCGCGCTGATGTCGCTCGACCCGGAGATGGCGGAGCGGCTGCGCGAGATTTTGGAAAAGGGAATGTAGCAAGATTCGTACCTCTGTCTGGTGATTGCACACCCCGTGGAGCAGGCGGCTCGCCTGCGGGCTAGCAGCCCGCGTTACAGCAATAGCGTACAATCATCAGGTCTCTGTGGATTGACCGGTCAGGTATTTCATGCTATTCTATGCATCGAAAGATTGGCAGCAAGCGGTTCCACCAGTCGAGATAATACCAGGTCATCCAAGATGACTAAACTCTTCATCTCCCACAGCGCGCAGGACGACGCGTTCGTGCGCGATCTCCGCGCCGCACTCGCCGATCACGGACAGGCGGGCTGGATTGATTCGCGCGAACTGCGCGGCGGCGATCCGATGTGGTCGGAAATACAGAAAGGCATTGAAGCCGCGTCGGCGTTTGCGGTTGTGGTCAGTCCGGATGCGCTGCAATCCAAGTGGGTCGGCAAGGAACTGCGCTACGCGCTCGAACTGCGGAACAAGCGCGGCAAGGACAAATTCCCGGTCATCCCCCTCTCGCTGAATGGCACCAAGCTCGGCGTGCTGGAAGAATTCTTCGGCGAGGAACCGGTTTACATCCCCGTGAGCAGCGACGCGGGCGGCGTCGAGGCGGCGATGAATGCAATCCTCGTTGCGCTCGGCAAACGCGATCCCGCCGATATTGCCCCAACGCCGCAACCCAAAGCCGAGCCGCTTGAAGAACTCGTCCTCGAACTCACCGATCTAAAATTCCACGAACAGGACGGCGTCCGCCGCGCCTCCGCCCGCGCCCGGCTCGTCTATGAGCCGGCAACGCTGGGCAAGGAGCACGTCTACAGCGCGCAGTCATGGCGTTTCATCGCTCCCATCGGTCCCATCGAGGCGGACGAACTGCGCTGGTATTTGGAGAAATACGCGGTCTGGCCCAGCCACTATTTCCAGGACCGCGCGCACAAGGTGGAAGAGAACCTCGTCAAGTGGGGGCGACTTTTGCACGAGGCGGCAATGCCCGCCGCGCACCGAGAAAACGTCATGAATGCTTGGGCGCGGATCGGCGACCACGTCGGACGCCGCTTCTCCGTCCATGTGGATACCGCGCTCGAAACCGGCGCGCCGGATGCCGACGTCAAGACCGCGCAAGAAGCCGCCACGCTCCTGCTTGGACTGCCGTGGGAACTGCTCCACGACGGCGACGGCTATCTTTTCCAGGGCGCCAAGCCCACGCGCGTCCGCCGCCGCTTGCCGAACACTCAAGCGCGCGACGTGCCGGTCGTCGCTACTCCGATCCGCATCCTGCTTGTCACCGCGCGCCCGGAGGACGACGCCTGCGACTACATTGACCATCGCGCGAGCGCGCTGCCGCTGGTCGAGGCGATGGAATCGCTACCCGGACTGGTCAAGATCACCGTCCTCAACCCGCCCACGCTGCCGGCACTGCGCCAAGAACTCGACCGCGCTCGCCGCGAACGCGCGCCGTATCATGTCATGCACTTTGACGGTCACGGCGTCTATGACCGCACCGTCGGTCTTGGCGCGCTTTGCTTCGAGCATCCAGAGGACAGCAACAAACTGGAGAATCGTCGGCACATCACCGTCTTTACGAACGAACTCGGTCCACTGCTGCGCGATCACCGCATCCCGCTTGTCTTTCTCGAAGCGTGCCAGACCGCGCAAGCCGAGAAGGCGTCCGAGTCCGTCGCTTCCGAATTGCTGAAGGTCGGCGTCGCTTCGGTGGTTGCCATGAGCCACAGCGTGCTGGTCGAGACCGCGCGCCGGTTCGTCGAGCAGTTTTATCACGCGCTGGCTGAGGGCAAGCGCGTGGGCGACGCGATGCTCGCGGGGCAGCGCGAACTCAAGGACGACACGTTCCGCGGACGCATCTTTGGCGCGGGCGAACTGCGGCTCGAGGATTGGTTCGTGCCCGTGCTCTTTCAGGAGAAGGACGACCCGCAACTCTTCAAAACCACGCCCGCGAAGCAAACGCAGGCGGACTATACGACCGCACTTGCCGCGCGTCTCGGCGAACTGCCGCCGACACCGGAAACCGGTTTCATCGGGCGCAGCCGGGAATTGCTGGCACTCCAACGGCTGCTGTGGCACGAACGCTACGCCGTGGTTCGCGGTCAAGGCGGCGAAGGCAAGACCGCGCTCGCCGCCGAGTTCGCCCGCTGGATGGTCCGCTCGCAACAAATGCGCCGCGCCGCGTTCGTCTCCGTCGAGACGCACAGCCACGCCGCCGCGGTGCTCGATGCCATCGGCAGCCAGATTGTGGGGAAAGATTATTCCGTCGCCACGTTCGGCGATTTGGATCAAGCGATCCTGCCCGTCGAGCGCGCACTGACGGAGCAGGCGACGCTGCTTGTGGTAGACAACATGGAGAGCATCCTGCAGCCGCCCTGGGTCGAAACGCCCGAGGCGCTTTCCGACGACGCGCGCCGCGAGCTGGACGCCATCCTCACGCTCTGCGCGCGGCTCGTTGCGAAAGGCGACACGCGGCTCATCTTCACCAGCCGCGAGGCGCTGCCCGCGCCGTTCGATGCTGCGCGGAACCGCCGGGAACTGCACCAACTCGATCGCGAAGATGCGGTGAAACTGATCGAGCGCGTTTTGAACGCCGCCGGAGGGAACGCTGGCGCATCGAGTGACGCCGCGCGCGAAGAGATCGAGCAACTCGTGGATGCCGTCCACTGCCACGCCCGCACGCTGGCGTTACTTGCGCCTGAACTGCAAAAACGCGGTGTAAAGAAAACGCACGAATCGCTCGTCGAGCTGATGGGGGAGATGGAGAAAAAATTCCCCGGCAGCCGCGAGCAATCGGTCTTCGCCAGCGTCGAGCTTTCTCTGCAACGTATGTCGGCGGCGAACCGAGAGCGGGCGCGCGTGCTCGGAGTGTTTCACGGCGGTTTTCAAATCAGCATTCCGCGAATCATGATGGAGTGGGAAGAGGCGGATGTGGTCTCGCTGGCGGGCGAGTTGGTCGCGACGGGGCTGGCAACGCCGAACCGCTATAATCATCTCACGCTCAACCCCGCGCTCTGCCCTTACCTACGCGAGCAGATGGACGCGGCGGAGCGCGAAACGCTGACGGCACGCTGGGTCGCGGCGATGCGCTCGTATGCCGATTTCCTTGTGCAACAGCAGACCCAGAATATCGAAGTCGCGGCGACGCTGACGGTGCTGGAACTGCCGAATCTCTTTGCGCTGCTCGACCTCGTTCAGCGCGCGGGAGACGCGGAGGCGACGATTGATCTGGCAAGTTCGCTCCACCAGTTGCTGCAAATGCTCGGCAAACCGCGGCTGCTCGAGCGCGTGGGGCAGGTACGCGACGCCGCCGCGGCGGCGCTGGGCGACACTTGGAATCACGCGCGGTTCGAGGCGGCGCGGACCCGAATCGAACAGCAGCTTGCCGGCGGGCAGTTGCGCGAGGCGTTTGATGGCGCGCAGCAGTTGCTCCTGCGCGTGCGGTCGGCGGGCGAGCGGGCGTATCCCGATGCCGATTACGATCTGGCGATGGCTCATTACACACTCGCCCATGTGTTGAAAACAGCCGGCGGATCGGAACAGGCATTGCCGCTGCTGGACGAGGCCCACCGGCGCTTCGAGGCAGTCGCGAAGGCGCGTGCCAGCAAAGCCGCTGAAAGGATGGCGTCTGTCAGCATCGCGGAACAAGGCGACTGTCTTTTCCTCCTGGGACGGCTTGACGAAGCCGCGGCAGCTTACGAAGAAGCCATCCACCGCGACGAGCAACGCGACGACGCCCGACAGATCGCTGCCGTGAAAGGTCAGCTTGGGACCGTCCGCATGTTACAGCACCGCTACCCAGAGGCGCTGAAGGCGCACGCCGAAGCGCGCGAGCGGTTCACGCAGTTGGACGAACCGGGCATGGTTGCCGTGAGCTGGCATCAGACCGGCAGAGTGCATCAGGAGGCAGGGCAGCCGGATGCGGCGGAGGATTGCTACCGCAAATCGCTCGCGATCAAGGTGCGGCTCGGAAATGTCGCCGGGCAGGCGAGCACGCTCCTGCAACTGGGGACCTTGTATGACGGTCAACTCAACCGCCCGGAGGAAGCCACAACTTTTTACCGGCAAGCCGCAGACAAGTATGTCGAGATCCGCGACGCGGCGAACGAAGGCAGGACGAGAAACAATCTCGCCGCCACGCTCCGCAAGCTCCGCCGCCTCGATGAAGCGCGGCAAGAAATCCGTCGGGCGATCGAATGTGGTGCGCAGTTCGGTCATGCGTCTTCGCCGTGGGCGTCCTGGTCCATCCTCGCCGACATCGAGACGGACGCGGGCAACCCCGCCGCTGCCGCGGAAGCAAAGCAGAAAGCCATCGTCTGCTACCTCGCCTACCGTCGCGATGGCGGCGAGAACCACGACGCGCCAGGTCGCATTGCTCTCGCCGTGACCCAGTCGCTGCACTCCGGCGACCCAGCCAAAGCCGCGCCCCTCCTCCGGCAACTCGCTGCCCGGCCCGATGCTAACGCTTCGTTCCGCGCTTTCTTCCACGCCCTTGAAGCCATCGTCGCCGGCAGCCGCGACCGCGCACTTGCAGATGTCCCGGATTTGAACTACTCGATGGCTGCCGAAATCCTCTTCCTGATCGAGACGCTGGAAAAGGGCAAATAACGTCTGGGCTTGCGCCGCTGCGGGATGAGACGGAGCCAATTGCCGTTAACGACTCGCCTGAAAAAAGGTTGCCCTGAACCGCGAAGGCGCAAAGGGCGCAAAGAAAAACGGAAAAAGGCTTCGCGATCTTCGCGTCTTCGCGGTGAGGTTTTTGTTTTTCCCTCAGTCGTGCTATACTCTGCCCTATGCAAATCGGAATCATCGGACTCCCCAACAGCAGTAAGACGACCATCTTCAACGCGCTGACGCGCGGCAAGATCGAGACCGCGGCGTTCTCGTCCGGCAAGTTGGAAATCCACACCGCGATGGTCGACGTGCCCGATCCGCGCGTTGACACGCTCTCGAAAATGTTCAGCCCGCGCAAGACGACGCGCGCGCAGGTGCAGTACAACGACATCGCCGGACTCGCGCGCGGTATCGGCGAAAAAGGCGGCATCGACGGCAATCTGCTGAACCAGATCGTGCAGAACGACGCGCTGCTGCACGTCGTCCGCGCGTTTGAAGATCCGACCGTGCCGCACATCGAAGAGACAATCGACCCGGCGCGCGATCTCGAAATCCTCGACACCGAATTGATCCTGTCCGACCTCGCGGTCGTGGAGCGACGGCTGGAACGGCTTGAAGCAACGCTCGGCAAGCGCGGCGGCACGCCCGCGGAGCGCGACGCGCAACTGAAAGAGCAAGCACTCGTGCTGCGCTTCAAGCCGCAATTGGAAGCTGGCAAGCCGCTGCGCGATCTGCCGCTCAGTGACGACGACCTCCGCATTATGAAAAATCTCGCGCTGGTGACGGCAAAGCCGCAACTCGTCCTGTTCAACACTGGCGACCGCGCCGTGAGTGAACCGAGCACCATCGTTAGGTACGAACACCAGAGGACGATGCTCGCCGCGCTGCAAGGCAAGCTCGAAATGGAACTCGCGCAGATGTCGCCGGAGGACGCGCAAGAGTTTCTCAAAGAGTACGGCATCACCGAACCGGGGCTATCGAAAGTCATCCGGCTATCCTACGCGCTGCTCGGACTGCAATCGTTCTTCACCGTCGGCGAGGACGAGGTGCGCGCGTGGACAGTGCGCGTGGGCGCGAATGCCGTGGACGCTGGGGGCGTGATCCACACCGATCTGGCGCGCGGCTTTATCCGCGCGGAAGTGATTTCGTATGCGGACATGATCTCGGCGGGCGATCTGGCGGAGGCGCGCAAGCGCGGCGTGCTGCGTCTGGAAGGCAAAGAGTACGTCGTTCAGGACGGCGACATTCTGAACATCCGATTCAACGTGTGATAATTGGACGCGGATGAACGCAGATTCTCGCGGATAGAAGAACATCGAGTCTTTCGGCTCGATGTTTTCATTCCAACATTTGACGATTGATCCGCGTTCGTCCGCGTTAATCCGCGTCCGTTTTCACTTACCGCGGTACTTCAGTCGGTCTTTTGAGAAACTGATTGACCATCCACCCAAACGACTTGGGCGCGCGATCCATATCCTCTTGCAGCAGCTCGATACGCCGCCAAACTAGTTGCGCCTCCTCCGGCTCCAAGTATTTGTCAAGAATCTTTTCCAACGCGACCGTATTGTCGTAGGTGGTCGTGAACAAGCCCCAGTTCTTCGACGCGAGTTTCGCGATGTACTCGCGGTCGATCTGGTCCTCGCCTTCGCCGCGTCCGACGCGATGATCAAGCAGCAGCGCGATCGAATCGGTGATGTCTTTCTCCTCAAACTTGACGCGCGCCAGTTTGATCAGGAGCAAATCCGCCAGCGGCAGCGTCGGCGACGCCAACGCCAAGCGCGGTCCTAGATCGATCCGATGGTTTTCTTGGAAACTCGGCGTCAGGACTTCGATCTCGACGCCATCTTTGTCGAACACCAGCCGCGCGGTTTCTTTCGCGCGCAGCGTCAATCCATGCGCCGCCAAAAGCGGCGCAAGCGCGTCGAAATCCTTTTGCGCGGTGACAAAATCCAAATCCTTGAACGTTCGCTGCAGCTTGGGATGCGTCTCGTCGATGCTGGAGCACGTCATCAAGACCGCCACGCCGCCGAGCACGCGCAGCGTCACATTCTTTTGCGCCGCAGCGTCGACAAGTTCTTTCGCGAGCGCGATGAGTTGGTCGTTAGTCATTGTCATGGTGGGGATTATAACGGACGTTGAGGGTTTTCGCAAACGAACTGCGGGACGCGGATTGATGCGGACAAACGCGGATTCTTCTCTGGGTTTTCATCTGCGTCCATCCGCGTTTATCCGCGTCCTACAGTTTTCCTGCCACCGCCTCTGCCATCTCCATCGTCGTGCTCTGACCGCCCATATCGTACGTGCGGACGCGTCCCTCGGCGATGACCGCCGCGATCGCGTTTTCCAGCCGCGCGGCTTTAGCGCGTTCGCCGAGCCAGTCCAGCATCAGTTTCGCGGCAAGAAACGTCGCGATCGGATTGACCTTGTTCTGCCCCGCGTATTTCGGCGCGGAGCCATGCGTCGGCTCGAACACCGCGAACTGGTCGCCGATGTTTCCGCTTGCCGCGAATCCCAAGCCGCCGACCAACTGCGCGCACAGATCGGACACGACATCGCCGAAGAGATTGCTGGTGACCAGCACACCGTACTGCTGCGGATTCTTGACCAGCCACATCATCATCGCGTCGATGTTGGCTTCCCACAACTCGATGCCGCGCGAAGCGAAATCTTGCGCGACCTGGCGCGCCACGCGCGTCATCAATCCGCTCGTCTCGCGCAGCACATTCGGCTTTTCGATCAACGTCACGGTCTTGTAACCGTGTTCTCCCGCGTACTCGAACGCGCGCCGGACGATGCGTTCTGCGCCGCGCCGCGTGATGACGCGCGCGGTGATCGCCATATCGTCCGACGCAATGTCTTTGAACGCGCGCATCGCGCTGGACGACGCCTCAAGCGCGCGGCGCACGTCGTCCGGCACCGGGTGAAACTCGACGCCAGCGTACAATCCTTCCGTGTTTTCGCGGAAGACGACGAGGTCGATGCCGTCGCGATAGTTCAGCGGATTGCCGCGGTACGCTTTGCACGGACGCAAGTTGGTGTAAAGATCGAACATCTGACGCAGGCGCACAATCGGGCTGCGATAGACCAAGCCCTTGCCGCGCAGGTTCGGCGCGAGTTCGGCTTCGGCTTCCTCTTTTGGCTTGGAAGTGATCGCGCCAAAGAGCGCACAGTGCGACGATTTCAAAATGTCGATGGTGCGCGATGGCAGCGCCTCGCCTTCGCTGCGCCAAAATTCCCAGCCGATGTCCGCGCGAACGTACTCCGCGTTGAGTTTCAGCGCGTCGAGTACCACGCGCGCGGCGTCCATGACATCGTTTCCAATCCCGTCTCCGGGCATCCAGGCGATTTTGTACAATTTATGTTCCATATTACCGCTGAGCACGCTGAGAACGCAGAGAGTCGGGAAAATTGTTCACCACACGACGAACACCATTCTTCAAAACTTGGACATTGAAATTGATCAGCAATCCCACGTTGCAACCAGAAAGCTTGAGATAAGAAAGCAACTGAGCTTGATGAATCGGCAAAAGACTATCAACGGCTTTGATTTCCACGATCACCTCTTCCTCGACGAGCAAATCAAGTCGATAACCACAGTCGAGTTTAACCTCGCGGTAAACTATAGGCAGTGGTTTTTGCTGCTCGACCTTCAAGCTGTGTTGTACAAGTTCAAAAACTAGACAAGCTTCATAAGCTGATTCCAAAAGTCCAGGTCCAAGAGCGCGATGCACATCAATCGCAGCGCCGATTATGCTTTCGGTGATTTGGTTGAGTTGCGTTTTTCCCACCATCTCTACGCCCTCCGCGTTCTCTGCGGTGAGAATTCAGTCCCCACCTGACTTGACTTCCGGCATCGGCAAATGCTCCGTGCCGAGTTTACGCCGCAGCATCGGGATCAGCCCGCCGGTTTCGATGATCGTGAGCAGTGACGGCGAGAACGCGGGAAATTCAAACGCGCCCGCCGCGCCGCGAATCGTGTGCGCGTCCAGATCGATCTCAATCGTCTCGCCGTTTTGAATCGCGTCGACCGCGGGCGCGCAGACGATGGGCACGAGACCGTTGTTCACCGCATTGCGAAAATAGATGCGCGCAAAAGATTTGGCGATGATCGCCGTGACGCCGGAGTACTTGAGACAGCCGACAGCTTGCTCGCGCGACGAGCCGTTGCCCCAGTTCTTGCCCGCGACGATGATGTCGCCTGGCTGCACGCTGCCCGCAAAACTCGGATCGAGGTCTTCGAGCGCGTGCTTGGCTTGCTCTTTCGGATCGGTAACAGTGTAAGTGTATTTGCCCGGAAAGATCACATCGGTGTTCACATCGTCCCCGTACTTCCAGACGCGACCACGCAGAATCACAGGAATCTCCTTATCGTATCGTTGATATAGCGCAGGGCGAAAAAGACCACACGCGCCGGATACAACTTCCATTTTGGAAAATCGATGCGCCGTTCGAGCGGCTCCGCGGCATCGACCAGCGCATCCGCAATCATTTGTCGCTGCAGCGGCTGCAAGCCGCGCGGCAATTCATCGACATTGCACCAGCGCAGTCCGGTGATCTCCAAGCCGATCCGCTTGGGTTTGCCGCCGACCGCCCGCGCGCGGAAAACATGCGTGAGTTGATCGCCGCGTCCGTAAACCGATTGGTGCAGATACCGTCCGATCAATCGTTCGGTTTCAATCGCATAGCCGGTTTCCTCGCGACATTCGCGCACCGCCGCGCATGCCGGCTCTTCGTTTTTCTCGATCCCGCCGCCGGGCAGGTCCCACAGGATGAACACTTCGCGCCGCAAGAGCAGCACCTGCCGGCGGTCGGGCGTCAGCACCACCGCCATCGCGCCGCGGCGGGTGATCAACCTGCCCTCGCGACGAACAAGCCCGACCATTTCAAGTGTAGCATGACCATGCTCTATCGTTGATTCAAAACGAACTTGACGACCTGGGTCGTGCCGACGCCGAACAGTTCGTTCTGGTCGTTGAACATCATCGCGGAAGGCGAAACGTCCGCCTTGAATGTGCTGAGGTATCGACCATTCGAATCAAAAACTTCGATCCCCGAGTTATCGGAAACATACACCCGGCTTTGGTTGTCGACCGCAATCGCGCGTGGGGAACTAAATTGTCCCGGCTCGTTGCCCTGACTGCCAAATTTGTTGACGAACTTGCCCTCCGGCGTGAATTTGAAAACCGCATGCTCGAACGCACCGCCGAGCGCGTAGATCGTTCCCAACCCGTCGACCGCCAGTTGGGTTTCCAATTCCGGATCACCGGTCTGATTGCTGATGATGCCGCGCACGACCTGGGTCACTTTGCCATTCGCGTCAAAACGCACTAGGTCGTCGCGGTGTCCCTGCACGGAGGTGATGATTCCAAACTGCGCTTCGTACCACATCGCGAGTAGACCACCATCGGCGGTCACAACAATCGAATCGAACTTGTTTCCGTCGGTGTATTGGAGTGAGCCCAACGATTTGCCGGTCGTGCCTTCGACGCGCATGATCTCGCCATCCGCGACGACGTAGACGGTGCCTTTGCGATCCGCCGCGAGCGCGCGAATGATCGACTTTGAGTTGCCGACTTTCCACTGCGAGATGTACTTGCCGGTGGAATCGAAAACCTGAACGCGCCCGCCGGTATAATCGCCGACGTAAATATTGCCGGCGGCGTCCAGCGCGATGCTGCGCGCGTCGGTGAACAGACCCGCGCCGGTGCCCTTGTCGCCAAACCGCAAGACCGCGCTGGCAAATCCCGGCGTCGGCGTAGGCAGCGGCGTGTTCGTTGGACGCGGCGTGCTCGTTGGAACGCGCGTGGGCGTGCTATCGGCAAGCGCCGCCAGCGGATTCTTGCTGGAGCCGGAAAACGCGTTCAGCCCAAAGAAGAAGGCAATGCCAACAATGACGATTCCGAAAATGGCGATTGCGAGGCAGCCGCCGGCTTTAGAGCCACTTTGCGAAACACTTGCCGAAGGCGTTTGCATCGTGACGTTGCTGATCTGGACCGGCTGCCCGGCGGCTAATGCCTCGACCGCGTCCTTAGCTTCTTTCAAACCAACGTTGAATGTCGCGCGATAAAGCTTGATCGCTTCGATCTTGTTGCCCGCGCGCACCAACTCGGCGATGTCTTTAAGTTTGCCCGGCTGTAACATCGCCGAGCCATCCGTACCGGAGGAATGATCGCGCAATTCTTCCGGCACGATGACCGAGTTGTTGCAGAATGGGCAACGGATCGTCGGCGCGCTGCCGCCGCTGTAGTCGAGCGGCGCGCCACAATTAGGGCAATTGAAAGATTGAGACATCGATAACCTTCAAACGTTGTAAAACGAATCTATCGCTCCACGAACGGTAAGAACGAATCCGATGGCGTTCCGCCGCCAGCCGATCCCACCGGCAATATAAACAGTGTGATCGACGCCGCCTGGAACGTAGCGCTGAAACCCGCGGCGCTCACCGCTTGATCCGGCTGTTGTTCGATCGTGCCGAGATTGCTCGCGCTGTACCGAAAGACCTGAGCGACGCTCGTCGGCGCAAAGCCGGTCAGCGCGACGTTCGTCGTTAGCGCGCCATTCGTCTTGTTGATGACGATCAGCGTCAGCACGTTATCGCTGCTGCGCTGCGCGGCATAAATCGCCAATTGATCTTGATCCGTGCTTGCCGCGCTGACACTCGTATCGCCAAACGTTCCGCCCGCGCCATCATAATTGCGATACATCCGAAACGCAAACGCGCCCGGCTGCGCCGACGTCGGCGGGTCCCATAGCGCGGCGAGATCGACTGCCTCGCGACCAAAGATGCCGAGCACGTCCGCTTGCGCGAGCGCGCCGTTAATGTTGTCCAGCGCGCCCCAGTTGTATTCGCCAATCGCGATCTTGGTGCCGGGATAATTGTTGTTGACCCAATCACGCATCCGCGGGATCAAGCGGACATACGGACCGTCCGCGGTTTGCGCGATCCAACTTTCGTCGGCGTACGTGGGATCCCACAACGAGCGCGTGGAGCGCAGGCGCAGTGCCTGCGTGTTTGCATCGCCCGCCGGCGAAAGCGACACACCGTTCGCTTGAGGATAATAATGCAGATCGAGATAATCGAGAATGCGACTGCCGCTCTGTTGCTCGTATGCGCGCATCTGCTGCAAATACCACGCCACAAATGCAACATTCCCATGAGCCGCGCGGTCGGAACTGCCTACCGCACTATCAAAGTAGGCGCTCCACCCCCATAGAACGGGACCCAGAATCTTTGCGCTTGGGTCGGCAGCTTTGATCGCGGGCGCGTAGGCGTACGTGCGCGTCAGCATTTCGTCGTAGCTGGTCGGGCTGGGATGCACATCACGATGAGTGCTGTTCCATAGCATCGGCTCATTGTCGAGGTCGTAGAACAGCACGCCGCCGTTCGCCGCGGTGTTGTATCGCGAAATGAAATGCTGAACCCATCCCGCGTCAAACGACTGTGTGATCGCCACGCTGGTATCAAGCGGATCATTCCCGGTAATGTTCGTGCCGTTGTGGACACCATTTCCGCAATCTGTGTTGTACGGATCAACCGAATCTTGCGGACCATATTTCTTGACGCTAAAACCACACCGCGTGACCTTATCCTTCGGCGTCCAGCCGATGAGCGGCATCGTCATAATTGTTTTTGCGCCTGCGCCTCGATCTTTATCGACAAATGCATCCGTCTCCGAACCTCCCGGAGTATTGTTCGGTATGTTCTCAAAGTACCAATCGCTCGCGCGGTTCGCGGTATCGTTCTGCCAATTGTAGCGTGTCGTCGCGTTGCCACCGTACCGATCCACCGGCAAATGCAATTCCGCCGCGAGCGCCGCATCAGCCCAGTTCATCCCGTAGATGTACGGACTAATCGCGTGGCGGTTCGCGCTTGCGTCGACGCTGAGCACGAGCAGAGCCGGTGCGGCGGAGGTAGACGCGGGTCTGAATTGCAAAGTGAGAACGATGATGCCCGTCAGAAAAACCGACGCGAGCACAAATCGTTTTTGCAAAAGCTTGCCAGTCTCCTTCCACCGTGCGACTATACCTCGCGCGGATCCGCAATCACACCCGCCACCGCGCTCGCCGCGACCACCGCCGGACTCGCGAGATAAATCTCCGCATCGCGCGTGCCCATCCGTCCGCGGAAATTCCGGTTCGCGGTCGAGATCGTCACTTCGCCCGGCGCGGGGATGCCCATGTGATTGCCCATGCACGGACCGCACCCCGGCGTGCCGATCACCGCACCGGCATCGACAAACGTTTGAATGTAGCCGCGCGCGAGCGCGTCGCTCAGCACCTGGCTCGACGCGGGAATGACGAGCAGGCGTGTGCCGCGCGCGAGTTTCTTGCCACGCAAAATCTCCGCCGCCGCGGCAAGGTCTTCGATGCGCCCGTTCGTGCACGTACCGATGAACGCCTGCTGCACGCGCGTCCCGCGCACTTGCGACAGCGGCTTGACGTTGTCGACGCGATGCGGGCACGCGACGTACGGCTCGAGCTGCGCGGCGTCGTAATGGTACGTCGCGGCATAAGTAGCGTCCACGTCAGGAAACAGCGCACCATTTCTAATTTCAGACTGAATGTCCCTTTGGGATTTATGATTTATGATTTCAGATTCACTTTTGACTTTTGACTTTTGACTTTTGACTTTTCTCTCCGCCAGCCATTCAAACACCGCGTCGTCCGGCGGCAGGTACGCGTTCTTGACGCCGAACTCCGCCATCATATTTGGAATCACCATCCGCGATTCGAGCGACATTTCGGAAATCGCGCCGCCATGCAATTCGACCGACGCGTAGATTCCGCCGTCCGCGCCGAGATCGCCGATGATTCTCAGGCACAGGTCTTTCGATGTGACGCCCAAAGGCAATTCGCCGTCGACGGTGATCTTGATCGATTCCGGCACACGCAGCCACAACTCGCCGGTCGCCCAGATCGCCGCCATCTCGCTGCGCCCGATGCCCGCGCCGAACGCGCCCATCCAGCCGTAATGCGTCGTGTGTGAGTCCGCACCGAGAATGAGCTGTCCCGGCAAAATAATCGCTTCTTCGCTCAAGACCTGGTGGCAAATGCCGCGCCCAACCTCGAAAAAATTAACGACGCCCTGCTCCTCGACGAACTTGCGCGTCTCGGCGTGGTTCGTCGCGTGCACCGTCGTCGGCGCGGGAACCGCGTGGTCGAGCGTAATCGCCAAGCGTTCCGGATATTTGACGCGCGCGACGCCGAGCGCGCGGAATATCTTGGTGATTGCCGCGGTATTGTCGTGCGACAGCGCGACATCCGGCACGGCATCGACAATCTGTCCCGCGATCACCGCGCTCTGTCCCGACGCGCGCGCGAGCGCTTTCTCCGCAAACGTCTTGCCAGTATGTGACGAGTGACGAGTGATGGGTGATGGAGATTCGATTTGGCTCATTGGCTCATTGGACAATTGGCTCATTGCTTGCCGCTCCATCTGCCCAACGATACAACAACTCGTCTACATCGTTCAAATCGATTTGCTTCTGGTCGGCAATCGCCTTGACGTGCGCGGTGACATCCTTGATCTGTTCGTCGGTGAGCGGCAAACCGAGCTGCTCGGCGCGGTCTTTGATCGCGTTCCAGCCGGTCAGTTTGTGCGCGATGCTGATGTAACGCGTCATCCCAAAATCTTTCGGATTCAAAATCTCGTACGTCTCCGGCTGATTGAGAATCGCCTTGGCGTGAATGCCGGCTTTATGCGTGAACGCGGTGACGCCGGTGATATAGTTGTTGAACGGCACGCCGACGCCGGTCAGGTTCGCAACCATCTCGTCGAGCTTACGCAACTTTTTGAGTTTGTATTTTTTCTTGACGAGATCGCGGTTCGTCACGTACATCCGCGCGATGAAACCGCCCAGCGGCGTGATGCCGTTGCGCTCGCCGATGCCCAGCACGCTCGTATCGATGTGCGTCGCGCCGGCTTCGAGCGCGCTGTACGCGTTCGCGATCGCGCAGCCGGAATCATTGTGCCCGTGAAACTCGATCCCGGCTTTGACGAGCCGCCGTAACCCGCTCACGAGTTGATACACGCGGTTCGGCGTCGCGACGCCGACGGTGTCCGCGATGCCGAAGCGATCGACGCCGACTTTATCGACCGCGAGGTAGACGCGGAACAAGTCCGCCTCTTCGCTGCGAAACGAATCTTCGGTGCTGAACCGCAGTTCGAGATTCGGCGCTTGCGCGCGCAGCCACGTCAGCACTTCAACGGCGCGGTCGATCACCTGCTCCATCGCCATCCCGTGGCTGAACTCGCGCAGGTAGGACGACGTGCCGATGACGAGATCGATGCCCTGCACACCGGTGTCGAGCGCCTTCTTCGCGTCGTCGAGATGGCAGCGAATGTGCGTCAGCACGCGGGTCTTCAAACCCAGTTTCGCGATGGTGCACGCGTCGTCGAAACTCTGCGGCGAGGCGAGCGGCGAGGTCAATTCGATGTACTCGACGCCGAATTCGTCGAGCGCGCGCGCGATCCGAATCTTGTCGTCGGTCGTGAAATTCGCGCCGACAAACTGCTCGCCTTCGCGCAGCGTCGATTCGATAATATTGAAGGATTCAAGAGACATACGCCTCCGAATTTATGATCTCAGATTTAGGATTTTGCTGCGTGACAAGGTGCTAAATCATAAATCCTAAATCGTAAATCCTAAATGACTTTGATCTCGCCCCGCCCAACTGCCAGTACGTAATCGATGATGCGGTTCGGAATATCGACGCCGGTGGTCGCGATGCTGTTGCGGAATTCAATCGTATAATTGACTTCGTTCACGATCAAGCCGCGCTCGGGGTCCTCGAACAAATCCACGCCCGTAATACCGCCGCCCACGGCGCGGGACGCCGCGACGCTGATTCGATTCAACTCCGGCGTGACCGGACAAGCCGTCGCCTGACCTCCGCGCGCTGTGTTCGTGATCCAGTGATCAGCGCGGATGCGATAGATCGCCGCAACCGTTTCATCGCCGATGACGAACGCGCGGATGTCGCGTCCCGGCTTACGGATGTATTCTTGGATGTAGAAAATCGAATGGTGGTACGAGCCAAGGACTTCTTTGTGTTCCAACACCGCCTCCGCCGCTTCGCGGTCGTTGATCTTGGAGAGCAGACGTCCCCACGATCCAACCGCGGGTTTCAGCACCACCGGATAGCCGAACTCTTCGATGGCTCGAAGCGCCGATTCCGGCGTGAACGCGATCTTGATGCGCGTCGTCGGCACGCCGGCTTTCACCAGCTGCGACGACGTGACGAGTTTGTTGCCGCACACGTCGGCGACGTACGCCGTGTTGACCGACGGGATGCCCCAATCGTTCAGAATTTTCAGCGCGTACAGCGCGCGCGAGTGGTTGATGCAGCGTTCGAGGATCACGTCGTACTCACGCCACGTGCCCGGATTCTGCAAATCGAACTCCACGTCGCGGTCGTCGATTTTATCGTACTGGACACCGCGCGCGTCGAGCGCATCGAAAAGCATTTTCTCCTCGACGCGCACGCGCGAATAGAGCAAACCGAGTTTCATCTTATTCTCCCCAGTCCTCTTCTTCTTGCGGCGCGAGGTCGAGCGCGAGCGGATTCTCGCTCGTCACTTCCAGTTCTGTGCCGCAGTCTGGGCAGACGATGATTTCGCCGCGCAGTGGTTTTTCGAGCGTGATTTCTGCTTCACATTCCGGGCAGTTCGCTTTCATGTCCATTCCTCCAAAAAAGTGAATTCAACAAAAACCCTCCCGGTCAAGACATCGCGGGAGGGAACAAACAAAAAAACGCGCGCTGCGATCTTCCCACCCGACACAGATCGGGCGGCTTGATCCACAGCGTGCGCGCGTTGATTTGCGCAACGCGAGAGCGAATCTCCCGCGTCGGAGAACTGGGGTCAGTGTCCATCAATTCCGAATTCATCAGAGGATCGCGCACAATATATCACCTTCACCACACAGTGTCAATATCGCCGCGCCTTAAAATTTCCGGTCAGCGTCTCCGCCGCGCCAACTCATCTTCCACGGCGCGCCACGGAATGCCGCGCGCCGCGAGCAGCACCATCGCGTGATAGATCAAGTCCGCCGTCTCGGATACGATGCGTTCGTCGCTCTGCCCTTTCGCCGCGACGATCACCTCAATCGCTTCCTCGCCGATCTTCTTGACGATTTCGTTCTCGCCTGCCGCGAAGAGTTTCGCGGTGTACGAATCTGCCGGCGCGTTCGTCTTGCGCGATTCGATGGTGGCGTAAAGTTGATCGAGGATGTCACTCATCCTTCATCCTTTCCGTCGTCCCCAAGCTTCGATAAAAGCAACTCACCTCGCCAGTGTGGCACGCGGGACCGGCAGGATCGACCAAAAGCAGGATCGTGTCGCCGTCGCAATCGTACTTGATCTCGCGCACGCGCTGGATATTGCCCGACGTTTCGCCTTTCATCCACAACATTTTGCGCCGCCGACTCCAGAACGTCGCGTTGCCGGTTTCCAACGTCTTGGCGAGCGACTCGGCGTTCATATACGCCAGCATTAGCACCTGTTTGGTCTTTTCATCTTGAACGACTGCCGGCACAAGTCCGTTCGCGTCCCAGTTGATTTCACTGCTCATCTTAAAATCCCTTTAACCGCAAAGAGCGCAAAAAATAGATCAACCTTGGCGCTCTTTGCGTTCTTCGCGGTTCAATCTTTTCACCTTCTGACGGCAACACCCTGCGCCGCGAGATATTCCTTCACCTGCGCGATCGTCAACTCGCCGAAATGGAACAGACTCGCCGCCAGCGCCGCGTCCGCGTGACCGTCGATAATCGCTTCGGCAAAATGCTCGATGCGCCCCGCGCCGCCGGACGCGATGACGGGAATCGACACGGCGTCCGCGACCGCGCGCGTCAGTTCGATGTCGTACCCATCGCGCGTGCCGTCGCGGTCCATACTCGTCAGCAAAATCTCGCCTGCGCCGTGTGCCTCGGCTTCGCGCGCCCATCCGATAGCATCTTTGCCGGTGGGAGTGCGGCCGCCGTGGATAAAGACTTGCCAAGAGGACGGACGACGGACGACGGACGACGGAACCAACGCTTCCGTCTTCGGTCTTCCGTCTTCCGTCGTTCGTCGCTTGGCATCAATCGCCACCACCACGCACTGCGATCCGAACTTTTCTGCTGCCTCGGTAATGAGCGATGGATTCTCAACCGCCGCCGTGTTCGCAGCGACCTTGTCCGCGCCCGCGAGCAGAATGCCGCGAAAATCATCGACCGTCCGCACACCGCCGCCGACCGCGAACGGGATAAACACCTGGTCAGCCACCGCGCGCACCACGTCGAGCAGGATGTCGCGCCGTTCGTACGATGCGGTGATGTCGAGAAAAACCAGCTCATCCGCGCCGGCGGCATCGTACGCGCGCGCGTGCTCGACCGGATCGCCGGCATCGCGCAGTTCGACAAAGTTCACGCCTTTGACGACACGCCCGGCTTTCACGTCAAGGCACGGAATGATTCGCTTTGCCAGCATCCATTGCCTCTCGTAATTTCACCGCGCCAGTGTAGAGCGCCTGCCCGATAATCACGCCGTCGATGCCATCGCCGTCACGCGCTTTCAAATTCTCGATATCGCGCACACTCGCTACACCGCCCGACGCGATCACGCGCAGTCCGGTTGCGCGCGCTAATTCCGCCATCGCGTCCGCATCAATGCCGCGCAGCATTCCATCGCGCGCAATGTCGGTATAAACGATTCGCTCGATGCCGCGCTCGCGCGTTCGCTTCGCCAGATCGATTGCGCTCACTTGCGATTGTTCGCGCCAGCCGCGCGTGGCAACCATCCCCTCACGCGCGTCAATACCGACAACGATGCGTTCCGCGCCAAAGCGCGCCACCGCGTCCGACACAAGCGCAGGATTTTCAATCGCCGCGGTGCCGATGACAACACGCGCAACGCCGAACGCAAACGCGGCTTCGATGCTCGTGGCATCGCGCAGCCCGCCGCCAAACTGCACGGGAATCGAAACCGACGAAATGATTCGCGCTAATTCGTGGAGATTCGCGGACGCCGGATCGCCAAACGCGCCGTCGAGATTGACGACGTGCAACCACTTCGCGCCCTCGCTCTGCCAGCGCGCCGCGACTTGAGCGGGATCGTCGCCATAGACCGTTTCCGCGTCAGCGTCTGCGCGTCCTTGCCGCAAGCGCACGACGCGACCGGCGCGGAGGTCAATGGCGGGAAAAATGATCATCTGGATTTTCGATTGCCGATTGCCGATTTTTGATTTTCGATTGGGTGACTCCAAATCGAAAATCGCAAATCAAAAATTGGCAATTCGAGCAAAGTTTTCGAGCATCTTCAGCCCAACGCTCTGGCTTTTCTCCGGGTGAAACTGCGCGCCAAAAATATTTGCCCGCCCCACGACGGATGCAAACTCGATGCCGTAATCGGTGGTTGCCAGCACGACCTCGGGATCGCGTGGCACGCAGTAGTACGAATGAACGAAGAACGCGTAACCGCCATCGGCGACATCGCGGAGTAGGGGCGAAGCATGCTTCGCCCCTACAAGGCGGATTCGATTCCAGCCCATCTGCGGCACCTTCAAGCCATTGTTGAATCGCTTGACCTCGCCGCGCAAAATGCCCAGCCCGTCGTGCTGTCCCATCTCCTCCGACGACTCGAACAACAACTGCATCCCGAGGCAAATGCCGATGAACGGCACACCGCGCGCGCACGCGTCGCGCAGCGGCTCGACCCAGCCGATGGCGCGCAAGTTGTTCATCGCTTGCCCGAACGCGCCGACGCCGGGCAGCACAATGCCGCTTGCGTGCTCGATATCGCGCGGGAACGGAACCACACGCGCGGTCGCGCCGATTTTCTCGAACGCTTTTTGCACGCTCCGCAGATTTCCCATTCCGTAATCTACAATTGCAATCATGTGAACCTCGACGGAAGACCGGGGACGGAAGACGGAAGGAGATGATTCAGTCATCCGTCCTCCGTCTTCCGTCATTCCAATGTTCCCTTCGTTGACGCCTTGCCATCGCGCCGCGGATCCATCGCCACCGCCATCGCCAGCGCGCGACCGAGCGCCTTGAACAGCGCCTCGGCTTTGTGGTGATCGTCGCGTCCATAGAACACGCGCGCGTGCAAATTCATCCGCGCATGCGCCGCGAGCGTTTCGAGAAAATGCGCGACAAGACTCGCCGGCAGCGCGCCAATCATCGGCGCGGCGAACGCTGCATCGATCACGGCGTACGCGCGCCCGCTCAAATCGACCGCGACGAACGCGAGCGCTTCATCCATCGGCACGTACGCGTGTCCCATCCGCGCAATACCGCGCTTGTCGCCGAGCGCATCGTGCAGCGCGTCGCCCAGCCCGATCGCCACGTCTTCGACGGTGTGGTGCGCGTCGATTTGCAAATCGCCGGTCGCGCGAACCTGCAGATCGAACAATCCGTGCACTGCGACGTGCGACAGCAGGTGGTCGAGCATTGGCACGCCGGTTGCAATGTCCGCATTTCCCGCGCCGTCGAGATTCAGCATGATGGCGATGTCGGTTTCTTTGGTTTTGCGCGTTGCTGTAGCAATTCGATTTGGCATAGTCAGTCTTTCGGCGGAAGACCGAGCACGGAAACGCTTTGCATCGGTCGTCCGTCTTCCGTCCTCCGTCATCTGCCTGCAATTTCCTTCAACATTCGCACTACCGCATCGTTCTCTTCCGGCGTTCCCACCGCGACGCGGATGTAATCATGCAGACGCGGCGAGCCGAACGCGCGAATCAAAATGCCGCGCGCTTGCAACGCATCGCGGATTTCCATGCCCGTGCGACCAATGACGCGGCAGAGAATAAAGTTCGCGCGGCTGGGCAGCGGCTGCAAGAAACCAAGTTGCGCCAGCGCGACTGACAACCGCTCACGCTCCGTGACGATGCGCCGAACGTTCGCCATCAAATACTCAATGTCCTCCAGCGACGCACGCGCCGCCACAATGCCCGCCGAGTTCACATTCTCGGGGGCTTTGACTTGCAGAATCTTGGCGGCGATTGGTTGCGGCGCGATGCAGTAGCCGACGCGCAGACTCGCCAACCCTGCCCATTTGCTGAATGTCCGCAGCACGATCAGGTTCGATTGCGTCGGCACGCGCGCGGCGTAACTTTCGCCGGCGAATTCCGCGTACGCTTCGTCGAGCACGACGATGCCCGGCAGCGCGAGCAGCCGCTCGATGTCTGCGCGCGACGCGACACCTCCGTCCGGGTTGCTCGGGTTCGCGAGGAAGACTAATTTAAGATTACAGATTGCAGATTGTAGATTGGGATCTTCCGATTTTGAAATCTGAAATCTGAAATCTGAAATCGCTTTTTCAATCGCGTCCACGTCTATCGAAAAGTCATCACGCCGTGGCACCGCGAGAATCCGCGCGCCGTTCACGCGCGCAAAGAACGCGTACATCTCGAACGACGGTGGACAGTCCACGATCGCGTCGCCGCGGTTCAGGAAGACGCGTTGCACCCAATCGATCATCTCGTCTGCGCCGTTGCTGACGACAATGTGCGCGACATCGACGCCGACGTAGCGCGCAATCGCTTCGCGCAGTTCGTCCTGCCCAACGTAGCGATTATAGTGCGGCATCTGCGCGAGCGCGGCAATGGCTTTGGGCGATGGACCAAACGAGTTCTCGTTCAAATCCAGCTTGATATATTTACCCAAATCCGCCAGCGGCACATGCCCCATTGAGTACGGCGGAAAATCGTTCAGGTCTTGGCGCAAAAGTTTCTCGGAATCAAAAGTTGGCATTGATAATTCGTCTCCGTCATTCGCCCTTCGTCATCCGTCTTTCGTCGTCGGTCGTCCTTCGCCCCTCGCCACTCGCTTCCGAATCGCCTTCGCGTGCGCGGTTAATCCCTCCGCTTCCGCCAGCGTCGCCGCGTGTTCGCCCAACTCGCGCGCCTCGCGCGCGCTGACGCTGAAAACGCTCGTGATTTTCACAAAATCGTTCACGTTCAGCGCGGACGTGAACCGCGCCGTGCCCGCCGTCGGCATCACGTGACTCGGACCGATCACATAATCGCCAAGCGCCTCGTTCGTCCACTCGCCGACAAACACGCCGCCGGCATTCTCCACCTTGCCCACCCAGTTCCACGGCTCGCGCACGAGCAAGCACATATGCTCCGGCGCAAACGCGTTCCCCAGTTCCATCGCCTCGTCCAAATTTTCGACAACAACAATCGCGCCCTGCCCCGCGAGAGATTTCGCGATGATGTCGCGGCGAGAGAGACCAACGATTTGAGATTCGATTTCGTTTGCAACCGCATCGGAAAGCGCGCGCGAAGTCGTGATGAGCAAACTCGTCGCGAGTTCGTCGTGTTCCGCCTGCGCGAGCATATCGGCGGCACACCATACCACGTTCGCAGAATCGTCGGCGATGAGCAGCGTTTCGGTGGGACCGTACAAACCGTCGATGCCGACCGCGCCAAAGACTTGCCGCTTCGCCAGCGTGACGAACAATCCGCCCGGTCCCACGATCTTGTCGACGCGTGCGACCGTCTCCGTGCCGAACGCAAGCGCGGCGATACCCTGCGCGCCGCCCATCGCATACACACGTGACACGCCGACGATCTTTGCCGCGGCGAGCGTCACCGGTTGAATGCGCCCGTCTTTCTGCGGCGGCGTCGCGACGGCGATCTCGCGCACACCGGCGACTTGCGCCGGTATCGCCGCCATCAAGAGCGACGACGGCAGCGGCGCGGTGCCGCCAGGTACGTAGACACCGACGCGCGCGAGCGGAATGATGCGTTGACCCAGCGCGCCTTCTCCGTTCCAATCGAGCCACGATTTCGGTTTTTGTTTTTCGTGGAACGCGCGGACACGCGCCGCCGCAAATTCGATGGCGTCGCGCACCGCCGTCGGCGTCTCCGCATACGCCGCGTCGATTTCGTCTGCGCTCACCGCGACCGTTTGTAATTCAACGCCGTCAAGTTTACGCGTCCAATCAAGCAATGTCGCGTCGCCCCGCGCGCGGACATCCGCGATGATGCGCGCGACCGCCTGCTCCGGCGTCAGCGCCGCGCCAAATGTCTTGTGTAACCGCTCTGCCAGCGCAGGAGATATTTCCTTATCCAGCAGTCCGCGCTGGCGCAGGATTTTTTCACGTCCTGCCGCCGCACCGATGATGATTGGAATAGCCATCAAAACCCCGAATTGGACGCGGATGGACGCGGACTAACGCGTAAGGTTTTCTTTTATCCGCGTTCATCTGCGTTTGTCCGCGTCCCATCTATTTTCTCGATTAAACCACGAATCTCGTCCACGCGCAGCGTGTGCGCCGCGCGGTTGACGATGAACGCGGCTTGCGATTTGAAAATCTCGTCCAGTTCGACCAAGCCATTCTCGCGCAACGTGCGCCCCGTGTCCACCACATCGACAATCAAATCCGCCAGTCCAACCATCGGCGCAAGCTCCACCGAGCCGTAGACCTCGATGATTTCGGACGACAAACCGCGCGCGGTAAAGTACTGCCGCGTCACGCGCGGATATTTCGTCGCGACGCGTAAGCCAGCGAGCAGTCGCCATTCGGCGTTTTGATATTCCGGCTTGCCGGCGACGACGAGGCGGCAATGTCCATAGTCCAACACCAGCGGCTCGTACACGTTCACGCTGCCCTCACGCAGCGCATCCTGTCCAACAATACCGGCATCCGCCGCGCCATATTCAACGTAGATCGGCACATCCATCGGCTTGGCGATCAGAAACCGCGCGCCGTGCGCCGCATCGTCGATCACCAACTTGCGCGAGTCGCGCGCGCCGCGCAAATCGTAGCCCAACGACTCGAACAGCTTAATCGATGGATCGAGCAAGCGACCCTTCGCCAGCGCGATTTTCATCACTGCCGAATCTCCACGCGCCCGTCGCGCCACCAGATTTCGCGCGCGTCGCGAATCCGCGCGTACTCGCGCAGCGCAGCGTCGTCGCGATCCAAAATATCGACCTCGACGATTCGCCCGCGCGCCCGCGCTTTCTCGACACGCGGATCGTACTGCTGCGCGATCACATCCGGCGCGATGGTCACGCGCGCCTTGCGCGCCATCATCACGCGCTCGACGCCAATCGCAAAACCGACCGCCGGAATGCTGCGCCCAAAATGCGCGATGAGATTGTCGTACCGTCCGCCGCTGGCAACCGCGAAGCCGAGACCTTGCACAAATCCCTCGAATAAGACGCCGGTGTAATATTCCATCCCACGATTCTCGGCAAGGTCGAGCGTAACAAAATCTTGCAAGCCAAATTGTGCGAGCCGCGCGACAACATCGCGCAGGTGCTCGATTGCCGCGCGCGCCTCGTCGTTGACGCAGATCGCGCGATCGAGCGCGTCCACGCCGCCCCACAGCATCGGCAGTTGCGCGAGCGCGCGTTTGCGCGCTGAATCGAGCGTGATCGAATCGAGCCGCTGCGCGAGCGCGGGCGAATTCTTGCGGCGAATCGCCTCACGAAGCGCGAGATCGTCTGCCTCGCTGAGCGCGAGGTCGCGCGTTGTCGCTTGCAGGTACGCCGCGTTGCCGAGCGTAAATCGGAACTCATCGAGTCCCGCCGCGCGCAGCGCGGTCATTGCCAGCGCAATCGCCTCCGCGTCGGCGTCCGCCGTCTTCGCGCCGATCAGCTCGATGCCGGCTTGCGTGAACTCGCGACGCACGCCGGCTTGCGGCTCCTCGTAGCGAAACGCCGAGCCGACGTAGAAAAATCGGAGGGGCATCGCGCGGTCAAACAATTTCGTGCCGACGATGCGCGCGGTGGGAATCGTGAAATCGGCGCGCAGCGCAAGCGTCCGTCCATCGCGGTCGAAGAATCGGTACATCTCTTCGCGCAGCTGCGGACCGGCTTCCGCAGCGAGCGATTCATAGTACTCGAACATCGGCGGGATAATTTCGGAATAGCCCCAGCGCGCGAAGGTATCGGCGAGCGCGTGCTCGACCGCGCGTTTGCGCGCTGCGTCGTTGAAAAATAGATCGGCGACGCCGTGGGGCAGTTGTTGATCGAACAGATGAGAAATCATATAACTCCAGGAAACAAAAAAGACAAGCCGGGACGGACTTGTCTCTGGGGTGATTCGGTGCGAACGCCAAAATGGCGAATCGACTACCGATCCACCCCCAATACGTGGTGATGCTTGACGAACAATAGCGGTTTCAACATTCTGCGGCGATTATAAAGGAAATTCCCGGTGCTGTCAAATCGCGATTTGACAGCACGCGCCAACTGTGTTATATTCTCGACCAGTTCGGAGAAACGACAAATGACCATTGCGACATTCAGCCCTCGCCCGCGTCCGACGCCAGCCCATAGGTCTGGTGCATTTGTCGTTGCTCTCTGATGGCGCGGACAAGGTCACGCCAATTCTGAAATGCGACCCAGACCGTTAAAAGCGACGGTCTGGGTTTTTGTTTTTTATCAACGGGAGTCGCTATGATTCGGGTTGGAATTTTCGGCGTGACCGGATACACCGGCATCGAACTTGTCAAGATTTTGGCGTGGCATCCGCAAGCGCAGATCGCGTTTGCCACGTCCGACAGTTATGTCGGAAAAAAATTGAGCGATGCCTTCCCGTGCGCGTACGACATTCCGCTGATCGCGCACGACGCCGCGCCGCTCGACCAAATCGACGCGGCGTTCCTCGCGCTGCCGCACGGCGCGTCCACCGATTTCGCGAAACGCGCGCTGAACGCCGGCGCGCGCGTGATCGACCTCTCCGCCGATTTCCGCCTGCACGATGCGGCGGCGTACAAAAAATGGTACGGTCTCGATCATCACGCGCCCGAGCTGTTGCCGCAGGCGGTCTACGGCTTGCCGGAAATCCATCGCGCGAAGATCAAGGGCGCGAAACTGATCGCGAACCCCGGCTGCTATCCAACGAGCGTGATCCTCGGTCTCGCGCCGATTTTGCGCGCGGGCGCGAGCGACGGCACAATTATCGTAGACGCGAAATCGGGCGTTTCCGGCGCGGGGCGCAAAGCGACACTGTCCAATTCGTTCGTCGAGGTCAACGAGAATTTCGCGCCGTACAATATCGGGCGCACGCATCGGCATCTTTCGGAGATGGAGCAGGAGCTGCAGGCAATCGACGCGCGTACGTCGCTGATCTTCTCGCCGCATCTGCTGCCGGTGAATCGCGGCATCCTCTCGACGATGTACGTGAATTTGAACGATGGCTGGAACGATGAAACGCTTCGCGATCTGTACGTCGAAACGTACCACAACGAGCCGTTTGTCCGAATTCTGCCCAGCGGTCAAGTCGCTTCGCTCGCGCACAGCAACCATACCAACTACTGCACGATCTCGATTCATCACGTCGCGGCAGTGGGACAGGCAATCGTGTGTGCGAGCATCGACAACCTCATCAAAGGCGCGAGCGGGCAAGCGGTGCAGAATATGAATTTGATGTTTGGGATTGAAGAGACGACGGGACTGCTATAAAACGTGAGACGTGATGCGTGAAGGCATAATGTTTCACATCATCGGGATAAGAAACAATGTTGGTTCTCAAAGTCGGCGGCAACGAAATTGATGATGCAAGTTTCCTCGCCGGGTTCGCGCACGCGGTGGCGGCGATGCGCGACGCGCCGGTGATTGTGCATGGCGGCGGCAAGGAAATTGCGGACTTGCAGTTGAAGTTTGGTTTGACGCCGCGCTTCGTCGAGGGCTTGCGCGTGACGGACGAGACGTCGCTGGCAATTGCCGAGATGGTGCTGAGCGGGCGCGTGAACAAACGCATCGTCGCCGCACTATTGAACGCAGGGGTCGACGCCATTGGCTTGAGCGGCATCGATCGCGGCGCCGTGCGCGTGGAGAAGATGCGGCACCCCGCCGGCGACCTGGGTCGCGTCGGCAAAGTTGTGGGTGTGCGCGGCGAGGTGCTCCAAGATTTCGTCGCGCGCCAGATCGTGCCGGTCATCTCGCCGATTTCGCTCGGCGACGAAGGCGCGTACAACGTCAACGCCGATTCGGTCGCGTGCGCGATCGCTGCCGCGCTGAACGCCGACGCGGTGGTGTTCGTCACGAATGTCGCAGGCGTGATGCGAGATGGTCGTGTGGTGGATACACTCACCGCGCGCGAAGCGGAAGTGCTGGTTGAATCGCAAGTTATCCAGGGTGGAATGATCCCCAAAGTGCGCGCCGCGCTGGACGCGATTACCGGCGGCGCGAAGGCGGCGCGGATCACGAATCTCGGTGGATTGATGAACGGCGGCGGAACGATTATTGGTGGTTAGGTGGTTTGGTCGTTCGGTGGTTAGAATACCCAACGACCAAATTATCCAACTCCCCAACCACCAAGGATGGAGACAACGATGAATTCTCAACAACTCATCGACGCGGAAAAGAAATATCTCGTGCAGACGTACGCCCGTCCGCCCTTTGTGTTGACGCGCGGCGAGGGTGTCTACGTATTCGACGCCGACGGCAAGAAATATCTCGATTGCGCGGCGGGGATTGCCGTCAACGCGCTCGGCTACAGCGATCCGGAACTCGTCGCGGCGATTCAGGACGCGGCGAGCAATCTGCTCCACACATCGAATCTTTTCTACACCGAGCCGCAGGTCGCGCTGGCGCAGGCGCTCGTCGAAAAATCGTTTGCCAACAAGGTCTTCTTTGCGAACACCGGTACGGAAGCAATGGAAGCCGCGCTGAAATTCGCGCGCAAATACCATCGAAAACGCGGCGACGCGAATCGCGCCGGCTTTATCGCGTTTCGCGGCAGTTTCCACGGACGCACGATGGGCAGTCTCGCCCTGACCGATTCGGAAAAATATCAAGCGCCGTTTCGTCCTCTGATGCCGGGCGTGACGTTCGCGGATTTCAACGACCTCGATTCCGCGCGCGCGGCAATCACGAATGAAACCGCGGCAGTCGTCGTCGAACCGGTGCAGGGCGAGGGAGGCGTAAATCCAGCCGCTGATGAATTCCTGCGCGGGTTGCGCGCGCTGTGCAACGAACGCGGCGCGCTGCTCGTCTTCGATGAGATTCAATGCGGCTTGGGGCGCACCGGCAAACTGTGGGGGCACGAATGGTCGGGCGTAACGCCCGATCTGATGACGCTAGCGAAACCGCTCGCGGGCGGCTTGCCGATTGGCGCGACGCTCGTCACCGACGCAGTCGCGTCGTCGCTGCACGTCGGCGAGCATGGCACGACGTTTGGCGGCGGACCGTTCGTCACGTCCGTTGCGCTGCAAGTATTCAACCGCATCCGCGAACCGAAATTTCTCGCGCACGTCGCTGAAACCGGAAATTATTTGATGGAGCGGCTGAGCGAGATCAATTCGCCGCACGTCAAAGAAGTGCGCGGGCGCGGGCTGATGATCGGCGTGGAACTGGACATCGACGCGGGGAAGGTCACGGAGGCAGGTTACGCGCACGGCTTGCTGCTCATCAAGGCGCGCGAAAAAGTCGTGCGTTTTGTGCCGCCGCTTGTTTTCCAGAAGCAGCACGTGGATGAATTGGTGGACAAGTTTGGGAAGATTCTAACGGAGTTGTAAATATCCACCGCGAAGACGCGAAGGACGCGAAGAAGAAAATGATTCAAACCTCTGTTTTCTCTGTGCCCTCTGTGGCGACAGATGAGATACGCTACCGGAAAGCCACGCATGCCGACGCGCCAGCCATCGCGGATCTCGTGAACCTCGGCGAACGCGAAGGGCAACTGTTGCCGCGCTCGCTCGACTCGATCCGCGCGAGCATCGACGATTGGTTCGTCGCGGAAGATGACGGAAGCATCGTCGGCGTAGGTTCGCTGCTGGAAATGAATCCGGCGCTGAGCGAAGTGCGCTCGCTCGCCGTCGCGCCGGACTATCGCCAGAACGGCGTCGGCGCGAAAATCGTCGATGCGCTGGTTGATGAAGCACGCGCGCGCGGCATTGCCATGGTGTTCGCGCTCACGCGCGCAGTGCCATTCTTCGAAAAGCAAGGTTTCATCATCACCGACAAGGATAATTTCCCTGAAAAAGTCTGGCGCGATTGCATGATCTGCCCGGTGCGGCACGCGTGCGACGAGGTGGCGGTAGTCAAGTGGATAAATCGCCATCGTCAATAATCCGAAAATCTATCCAGCAACGAGCGCGAACGAAATGAACGAAATTGTCTTCCGCAAAGCAACGCCCAACGACGCGCAGCCCATTACCGATCTTGTGAACTTGGGCGCTGGCGAAAAGCAATTGTTGCCGCGCTCGCTCGAATACGTTCGCGCGAGCATTGAGAATTGGATCATCGCCGCCGAGAGCAGTCGGATTGTCGGTGTTGGCTCGCTCTTTGATCTAAGCCCCATCCTTGCCGAAGTGCGCTCGCTCGTGGTCGCGCCGGAGCACCGCCAGGACGGAATCGGCGCGGACATCGTCAACCGGCTCATGGACGAAGCGCACGCGCGCGGTATCTCTACAGTATTCGCGCTCACGCGCGCGGTATCGTTTTTCGAAAAGCAGGGATTTGCCGTGACCGCGAAAGAGAATTTTCCTGAGAAGGTATGGCGCGATTGTATGACTTGTTCTCTTCAAGACGCGTGCGATGAGGTGGCAGTAGTGAAGACAGTCGGCAGTAGGCAGTCGCCAGACAAGAGCGCAATTTCTAATTCGCAATTCTGAAATAATGACTGGAGGAAACAATGGCAAAACAAAAAGCCGGCAAAGTCGTACTGGCGTATTCGGGCGGACTGGATACGTCGGTGATCGTGCCGTGGCTGAAAGAGAATTACGACTGTGAAGTGATCTGCGTTTGCGCGAACATCGGACAGGGCGATGACCTCAGCGGCATCGAAGCGAAAGCGATCGCGAGCGGCGCAAGCAAGTGTTACGTGCAAGACCTGCGCGACGAATTTATCACGAATTACATTTATCCAACCCTGCAAGCCGGCGCGATCTACGAACGCAAGTATCTCCTCGGCACGTCGTTCGCGCGACCGCTCATCGCCAAAGCGCAGGTCGAGGTCGCGGAGATGGAAGGCGCGGACGCGGTATCGCACGGCGCGACCGGCAAGGGCAACGATCAGGTCCGTTTCGAGCTGACGTACCAGGCATTGAATCCAAAGTTGAAAGTGATCGCGCCGTGGCGCGAGTGGACGATTCGTTCGCGCGAGGACGCGATCAAATTCGCCAAAGAGCACAATGTCCCCGTCACCGCGACCGTAAAATCGATCTATTCGCGCGATTGGAACCTCTGGCACTTGTCGCACGAGGGCGGCATTCTCGAAGACCCGTGGCAGGAACCGGAAACCGCGATGTACCAGCTCACCGTGTCGCCCGAGCAAGCGCCCGACGAACCCGAGTACATCGAAATCGAGTTTGAGCGCGGCGTCCCACACAAGATCAACGGACACGCGATGGGCGCAATCGAACTCGTCACGAGGTTGAATCAGATCGGCGCAAAACACGGCGTCGGGCGCATCGACCTCGTTGAGAATCGTCTGGTTGGAATGAAATCGCACGGCGTATACGAAACGCCCGGCGGCGCGATTCTCGTCGAAGCGCACGACGCGCTCGAACAGATCTGTCTCGACCGTGAGACGCTGCACTACAAACAGGTGATCGCGCTGCGCTACGCCGACCTGGTGTACAACGGGCAGTGGTTCACGCCGCTGCGCGAAGCGCTCGATGCGTTCGTGCGCGAGACGCAAAAGACGATGACCGGCGCGGTGCGTTTGAAACTCTACAAGGGCAACGTGATCCTCGTCGGACGCAAATCGCCGTTCAGTTTGTATCGTGAAGATTACGCGACGTTCGGGCAGGAAGATGTGTACAATCAGAAAGACGCGGAAGGATTCATCCGTTTGTTCGGATTGCCGCTCAAAGTGCGCGCGCTGATCGACATCGAGCGGCACGGCAAGAGCGCGTACGCGCAGCCGGACTATTCCAAATTCAAACGCGACTGATGAGTGGACGCGGACAAACGCAGACGAACGCAGAAAAAAACACTTTCTATCCGCGTTTGTCTGCGGCCATCCGCGTCCTATTTCAACGGACACTTAAATGGACAATTCGCAAACTGGTGTTACTGCCGCAAAAGGTTTTCGCGCCGCTGGCGTCGCGTGCGGACTCAAACCGAACAACGCGCTCGATCTTGCGCTCGTCGTGAGCGATAGCGATTGCGCGTGCGCTGGCGTCTTCACGACGAATCGCGTGCAAGCCGCGCCGGTGCTGTACGATAAAGCGACGCTCGCGCACGCGGAGCGTCGCGCGGCGATTCGCGCGGTCGTCGCGAACAGCCGCTGCGCGAACGCATGCACTGGCGAAGCGGGGCTTGAAGATGCGGGCGCGATGGCGGAAGCGACTGCACAAGCCATTGGCTGCCGCGCCGACCAGGTGCTCGTGCTTTCCACCGGCGTTATCGGCACACGGCTGGAAATGCCCAAGATTCGCGCGGGTATTGCTGACGCAGCAAAGTGCTTATCGCGCGACGGCGGCGCGGACGCGTCGCGCGCGATCATGACGACCGACACGCGGCACAAGCATTCCGTATTGCGTAGCAAGTATTACGTAATCGGCGGCATGGCAAAAGGCGCAGGCATGATCCATCCCAACATGGCGACGATGCTCGCCGTCATCACGACCGATGCCAAGATCGCGCCCAACCTGCTCGACCAAGCGCTGCGCGCGGCAGTTAGCCAAAGCTTTAACCGCATCAGCATCGACGGCGATATGAGCACGAACGACACACTGCTCGTGCTGGCAAATGGCGCGTCGGGATACGAAATACGCAACGCGCAACACGTCGCGGAATTCACCGAGGCGTTGACTGCGGTCTGCATTGATCTCGCCAAGCAAATCGTGCGCGACGGCGAGGGCGCGACCAAGTTCGTCGAAATCAACATTACCGGCGCAGGCAATGAAACGGACGCGGCGCGCGTCGCGCAAGCCATTGCCAATTCGCCGCTCGTCAAGACGGCGATCTATGGCGGCGATGCCAACTGGGGACGCGTCGTCGCCGCGGCGGGCTATTCCGGCGTTGCCGTTGAGCCATCGAAAATGGAACTATGGTTTGGCGACGTGAATGTCTTCGTCAACGGCATGCCAACCGATTTTGACGAAGCCGATTCCACGCGCGCGATTGCCGGCAGCGAGGTTTTCATTCGCCTCGATCTTGGACAGGGCAACGCGCGCGCGACCGTGTGGACGTGCGACTTGTCACACGATTATGTGACGATCAATGGGAAATATAGAACGTAATGCGTGAAACGTGATACGTAAGATGAGATTCACGTATGACGTTTCACGCTTCACGAGGTTCAGATGTGGGGCGGCAGATTCTCCAAATCCATTGACGACGCGTTTGCGCGGCTCAACGCGTCGTTCGGATTCGACTGGCGGTTGTACGACGCGGACATTCGCGGCAGCATCGCGTATGCGAACGCGCTCGCGCGGGCGAACATCCTCACTGACGCGGAACGCGATACGCTGATCGACGGGCTTGCGCGCGTGAAGCAGGAATTCGCGACGCAAACCTTTGCAGCAAAGCCGGGCGATGAGGACATTCACACCGCAATCGAGCGGCGGTTGGGCGAGCTAGTCGGAACTGTCGCCGGCAAACTGCACACCGGGCGCAGCCGCAACGATCAGGTTGCGACCGATACGCGCCTCTTCGTCCACGACGCAATACGCAACACGCAACACGCCATCCGTGATCTCCAACGCGCACTCATCGAAAAATCCGAATCGCACTTGGACGTGCTGATGCCCGGTTATACTCACCTGCAACGCGCTCAGCCGATCTTGTTCTCGCACTGGCTGATGTCGTACTTTTGGATGCTCGAGCGCGACCGCGCGCGGCTTGCCGATGGCGCGGCGCGCGCGTCCGTGCTGCCGCTGGGCGCGGGCGCGCTGGCGGGGAACGCGCTCGGTATCGACCGCGAATTTCTCGCGCGCGCGCTGGGATTTGCGCGTGTGAGCGAGAACAGCATCGACGCGGTGAGCGACCGCGATTTCATTGCCGAGTTTTTGTTCGATGCCGCGCTGCTCGGCGCGCACCTCTCGCGGCTCGGCGAAGACCTGGTCTTGTATTCGTCCGCCGAGTTTGAATTCGTGACGATGGATGACGCGTACGCGACCGGCTCCAGTCTGATGCCGCAGAAGAAAAATCCCGACGCGATGGAACTGGCGCGCGGCAAATCGGCGCGGCTGATCGGCGATCTCACGACGCTGCTCGCGCTGCTCAAGGGCTTGCCGTCGTCGTACGACAAGGACCTGCAGGAGGACAAGGAGCCGCTGTTCGACGCGGTGGACACGCTCGACGCGCTGCTGCCAGTGGTCGCCGGCGTGGTTCGCACGCTGCGCGTCAACGCGGACGCGATGCGCGCCGCGCTGGACGCGTCGATGCTCGCGACCGATCTCGCGGACTATCTCGTACGGCGCGGCGTGCCGTTTCGCGACGCGCATCGGCAAGTGGGCGAAGCCGTAAGACTCGCAGAACAGCGCGGCGTCGCGCTGTCCGATCTATCGGCAGAGGATTTCAAAAACATCGCGCCGGAGTTTGGCGCGGACGTAAAAGACGTTTTCGATTTCGCGCGATCGGTCGCCGCGCGCGAGGTGATCGGCGGCACCGGACCGAACGCGGTGCGGCAACAAATCGCCAGAGCAAAACAACGCATCGCCTAAAGAACTCCGCAACAACAGGTTACGACGCGACGCGCCCCGGCGGCGCGCGTTGCGTTGACGATTCAATCAACTCGTGCTAATATCGCGGCGATTGATTCTTCGTCAGACCGGCTTGAGGAAATTCGATGTCATCGCCCAGCCATCCGCCGCAGTTGCCCTCGCATATCTACGGTTTGCACGACATCGGCGGACAAGACCGCCTCACGAACGCCGGACGCACCGGCTGGCTCCTCGATTCCGTCGACCTCAGTTCGCAAGACGGCGCCGATTACTCCGCGCTCCGTCACGCCGGCTTGAGCGTCATCGTTCGTCTCAACTATGGCGTTGGCGCGGCGGGCACAATTCCCCCAACATATCAGTACGACGCGTTCGCCGCGCGTTGCGCCGCGTACGTGCAGCACTCGCCGGGCGCGCGCGTCTGGGTGATCGGCAATGAGATGAACACGAGTGCCGAACGCCCGCAGTATCTCGACGGCGTCCGCGAAATCATCACGCCGCAGAGATACGCGCAGTGCTTCTCGAAATGCCGCAACGCGATCAAGGGCTTGCCGGGACACGCGAACGATCTGGTCTTTCCGGGCGCGGTGGGTCCCTACAATGCCGAAACCGGCGACTGGGTGCAGTACCTGATCGACATTCTAAATTTGCTGGGAAATCAAGCCGACGGCATCGCGTTGCACTGCTACACCCACGATTTCAACGTCGCTCAAATCACCAGCGACGATATGATGGGCGCACCGTTCAACAATCGTCACTTTAACTTCCGCGCCTACCGCGATTTTCTGGCCACGCTGCCCGAATCGTTCCGCGCACTGCCGGTCTTTATCACCGAAACGGGACCGCTCGCCGGCTGGCAAAACTCCAACATTGGCTGGATTCAAGCCGCGTACGCGGAAATCAACGCGTGGAACGCCGATTCCGCGCATCAACCGATCCAGGCGCTGATTCTCCATCGATGGCAAACGTTCGCCGATCATCCCGAGCGCGGGCTGCAAGACAAGAGCGCGCTGCTCGCTGATTTTCAAGCCGCGCTCGCGGCAGACTATCGCGTGCGCTGGCACAGCGCGCCGCCGGCATCCACCGCGCTGTTGACGTCCGCCGCGCGCCCATCGCCGGAATACCGCGTCGAATGGACGGAAACCATTGAAGCGCCGGGCAATACGATGCACGCCGACGGCGCGTTGATCGGACGCGTGGTGGTCACAAACATCGGAAGTAAGACCTGGCACGCGCGGCGCGCGAATCCGGTACGGCTCGGTTACCATTGGTACAACGCGCACGGAATCGAAACGCCCGTCGCACCGTACACCGGGAATTTCTCGATGACGCGCAATGTCGCGCCGGGCGAGCGCGCCGTGTTCGAGCGCGTCGAACTCCGCGCGCCGCAGACGCCCGGCACGTATACGCTCAAATGGGATTTGGTGCACGAAGGGATCACCTGGTTCGGCGCGCGCGGCAGTCCCACGTGGGATCTCCAGATTGAGGTGACGCCGCCGGCTCCGCCCGCCCCGCCCGCTCCGCCTGCGCCCCCGAAATATGCGGGCGAGTTTCTCGCGCATGACACACCGGTCAACGAATGCGCCGGGCAGACGATCATCGTGAACTTGCGTCTCAAGAACACCGGCGGCATCGCATGGCAGCAAGGCGGCAATTCGCCGGTGCACGTCGGCTACAAATGGATCAACTCAGAAGGACAGCCGCAAATCGACGTGGAAGATCGCCGCACGGCGCTGCCGCGGGACATCTTGCCGGGTGAAGAAATTGCCCTGGGCGCGATTCTGTCCGCGCCGAAGACGCCGGGGAATTATACCCTGCGCTGGGATTTGGTCGCCGAGGGCATCACGTGGTTTGCCGACGCGGGGGGTGCGCCGCTGAGCATTCCGTTGACCGTGACCACCGTGCCACTGGACGTGAGCGGCTGGCGCGCGGAGGCGAATGTCAATCCGATTCAGGTAGGGCGCGCGCTGGACGGAGATCCGAGAACTTTTTGGGACAGCACCGCGCCGCAATCGCCGGGGCAATGGTTTCGGCTCAACCTGGGCGCGCCGCGGATGATCGACGGCATCCAGTTCCTCAGCCCGGGTAAGGGCTTTCCCGCCGGTTATACGCTGCGCGTTTCCAGCGATGGCAAAACGTGGTTCGAAATCGCGCGGGTCTCCGCGAACAACGCGAATGACGTGATGGCGGTTTTCGCGCCGCAGCCGATCCAGTACTTGCAGCTCGATCTGCTCGCGTCGGTGCCGGCGAGCTGGATGATCTCCGAAATCCTCGTGCACGCCGCCGCCGCGTGGACGGCGCGCGCCAGTCACAACGCGTCCGCGGCAAGCCAAGCCATCGACTCGCGCACAGACACAGCATGGTCGAGCGGCGCGCCGCAGAAGATCGGCATGTGGTTTCAAATCGATCTGGGACGCGTCGAGACTGTCAGTGGTCTGATGCTGGATGCGCGAGCCGACGAAAGTCCGGTCCATTTCCGCATCACGACCTGGAACGCCGCGGCAAGTCGCTGGCAGATCGCGCATGAAGCGACGAACAACCATGCGCCGGTCAATGTGATTTTCGCGGCGACGCAGACGCAATTCATCAACATTCAACTGCTTGCCGCGAGCGAGCAGCCGTGGACGATTCAGCAAGCGCACGTGATTCGCGAGATGGAGACATGGCTGGGTCCTGAGTCGTAATATTCCCCGGGAAAACAAACAAAAAGCGCGCGGACGAATCGAACAACCCGATTCATCCGCGCGCTTTTTGATACGAGGTGCGATCAGTTCGAAATCGTGAGTTTGATTTCGCACGGGGTTCCGAAATTGCCGTCCTTCTGCACGACCACGAGGCGCACCCGGTAGACGCCGTTGGGCACGGTCTTGGTCGACCAGCGCGCCAGCACTCCGTCCGTGACAGCCGTATCGGAATGGTTCAACTCGGAATACGTGCTGCTGGAATCAGGACGATACTCGACTTTCCAATACTGCATGTTCGGATTTGCCGCGGTGCCGCGAATCTCGATGAGACCCGAAATGGTGCCGTTCATCGCCGGCGCAGTAATTGCCGCATTCGGGTTCGCGCAAACGGATGGCGGCGGTGCGGCAACCGGACTCGTCGGCGAAGCCGCGACTGCCGACGGCTGCGCGATGGTTGGAATCGCCGGCGCAATGGTCGGTGTAGCGACGGGCACGGCGGACGTGCTCTTGGTTACCGGCGGCTGAGTTGGCGCGGGCGTGGGTTTATCGGCAAGCAAATCGGCAGTTCGACAAGCCATTCCGATGATGAGGGCAAAAGCCGCAAGCAACGTGTACAAATCGGTCCGCTTCATTGCGTCCTCCTTCAAAGACGATAAGCAAGTGCTGCATTCTCGCGGATATTCTAACGTCAATCGTCGAGCAACGCAAGCCCTGAAACAGAAACGCTCCAATGCGCTTGACATCGGAGCGTTTCTGATTCGTGGAAGAATCCCGAACTTATTTGATCTCGACGGTTGCGCCGACTTCTTCCAACTTCTTCTTGGCGTCGGCGGCTTCTTCCTTGGTCGCGCCCTTTTTGATCGACGCGGGCGCGGACTCGACCAGGTCCTTCGCCTCTTTCAAGCCGAGCGTGCCGCCGGTCAATTCGCGCACCACCTTAATGACCGGAATCTTCTGCGAGCCGGCATCCTTCAAGACGATTTCGAACTCGGTCTTTTCTTCCGCCGGCGCGGCTGCGCCGCCCGCTGGCGCGCCGCCTGCCGCCGCGCCGGGCATCGCCGCCATCGCAACGGGCGCTGCCGCGCTCACGCCCAGTTTTTCTTCCAGCAGTTTGACCAGCTCGGAAGCTTCGACGAGCGTCAGCCCCTGAATATCTTCCGCAATCTTGGTCAGTTTTTCTGAAGCCATTTCCTATTTCTCCTTGTTTCAAATAGTTTGAGATTGTTTCAAGGTTGTTTCAAATGGGCCCTCTGTGAAACCATCTGAAACAATTTGGAGTTACGCCGCGCCTTGCTTTTCTAACTGTTCGGCACGCGCCTTGAGCAAATACAACACCTGGCGAATACCCGATGCGACCACGCCCGCCACCTGGGTGCCGGGCGCGTTGATCGTTCCGAGCAAGCGTCCGAACAACTGATCGCGCGTCGGCAGGGTAGCCAGCGCCGACGCTTCTGCGCCGCGCAGCACGCTGCCGCCCATAATCGCGCCCTTGACTTTGACTTCCTTGTCCCTCAAGAAATCATTGATTGCCTTCGCCGGACCGGCAATGTCGCCGTAGCAGAATGCTACCGCCGTAGGACCGACGAGCAAATCCTCCGGCACCGGCATTCCGGCGCGCTGGAGCGCGAGAATGAGAAGCGTGTTCTTGGTGATGTGCATTCCGCTTTTCATGCCACGCAATTGATTGCGCAGACCCGCCAACTCGGCGGTCGGCAAACCGCGATAGTCCGTGAGGATGACGGCTTGCGCTTTGCCCAGATCGTCCGCCAACGCGGCGATCAGGTCTTCTTTGCGTTCACGAGTAACAGGCAATTGAACTCACCTCCTAAAATAGAACGAGTCTTTGTATCAATGCCCTGCCGATACAAAGACTCGTGCCCATACGCGCGTTGGGTCGTGCTATCTTTGCCTCGGCAGGCGATTAAGCGCCAACGTACGTTGGCGCACCTGCGGTCATTGGCTTGCAGTAGTATATTCGATTTTTCGGTTTGTTGCAAATTTACGCAGCAGCCGTCCGAGTATTCACCACTTCATTGGCATCCAATTTGATGCTGGGTCCCATCGTGCTGGTCACGACAACTTTTTTGATGTACTGCCCTTTTGCCGCCGCGGGTTTCGCGCGCACAATCGCGTCGAGCATCGCGGTTAGGTTCTCCAGCAACTGCTCTTCGGTAAAGTTGGTTTTGCCGACAATGGTGTGGATGTTGCCGGTCTTGTCCGTGCGAAATTCGACGCGCCCGAGGCGCAGTTCTTTGATCAAACGCGGCAACTGCTCTGGCGGCACGATCGTTCCCGCCTTGGGGCTGGGCATCAAGCCGCGCGTGCCCAAAATCTTGCCAAGGCGTCCAACTTTCGCCATCATTTGCGGCACCGCTACGGCGACATCAAAATCGAGAAAGCCGCCTTCGATCTGCTTGATGAGATCGTCGCCGCCGGCGACATCCGCGCCCGCTTCCTTCGCGATGCGTTCCCCTTCGCCTTCCGCGAAAACTAGAATGCGGACCTGTTTGCCGGTGCCATGCGGCAGCAGCGTCACACCGCGCACCATCTGATCGGCTTGCTTCACATCGACGCCGAGTTTCAAATGCAATTCTACGGTCGAATTGAATTTGGTGTACACCGTTTTCTTGACCAGCTCGACTGCCTCTTTCGAGCCATAGAGCTTGTCGGCATCCACCAGTTTGACGGCTTGCTCGTACTTTTTCCCATGCTTTGCCATTCTATCTTCTCCTTGTGGTCTTCGCGCGTTGTCGCGCTCCCACGTATTCGGAAATTGGATACTGGAGGTTAGATGTTGAAAAAAGCATCCAACTTCCAATTTCGAACCTCTAATCCTTCACGTCAATTCCCATGCTGCGCGCGGTGCCTTCGATCATTTTCATCGCGCCTTCCACATTCACCGCGTTCAGGTCTTTCATTTTCATTTCCGCGATCTCGCGCACCTGCTTGCGCGTCACCGTGCCCACTTTATTGCGATTCGGTACGCCCGACGCTTTCTCGATGCCGGCGGCTTTCTTCAACAACACCGGCGCGGGCGGCGTCTTCAACACAAACGAGAACGAACGGTCCTGATAAATCGTGATCTCGCACGGAACGATCATCCCTGCCATACTCGCAGTCTTGGCATTGTACTCTTTGCAGAATTGCATGATGTTGATACCGTGCGGACCTAACGCCGTGCCGACCGGAGGCGCCGGGGTTGCCTTGCCGGCGGGAACTTGCAGCTTGACGATTGCTTTTGCCTTCTTACCCACAAATCCTCCAAACCTGCCAAACCTGCCGAACCTGCCAAATCTGCCAATGTGTTTGTTTGGCAGGTTTGGCACATTTGGTACGTTTGGCTATTTGTCTCAGACTTTTTCCACTTGCAACAAATCCAATTCCACCGGCGTCTCGCGGCCGAAGAACGAAACCATCACGCGCACCTTGCCCTTTTCCATATTCACTTCGTCCACCGTACCGCGGAAATCGGCAAAGGGTCCATCGATGATATGAACCACCTGACCGGGGCGATAGGTCACGCGCACCTTGGGCTGATCGGTCTCCATCCGCTTGAGAATCTTGGCGACCTCGTCCTCGCGCAACGGCGTCGGAATATCGCCTGAACTGACAAAGCCGGTGACGCCCGGCGTGTTGCGGACGACGTACCACGCTTCTTTCGATCGCGGATCGTCCGGGCTGTACGACACCATCTCGACCAAGATGTAGCCGGGAAAAACGCGGCGCTGCACCACTTTGCGCTGTCCTTCACGCAAATCGATTTCTTCTTCCGTTGGCACGACAGCGCGAAAAATCAATTCCTGCATGCCCGGAATCGTGAGCAGCCGCTGTTCCAAGCCCTTCTTCACCTTGTTCTCATAGCCCGAATAGCAATGAACAACGTACCACGCGCGCTTGGGTCCTTCGACTTTCGGAGCCGCCGCTTCGGTTGTCTCGCCTTCGGGCTTGGACTCTTCCGCCGATGGCGCGCTCAACTCCGCGCTCGCATCGGGCGCGGCGACCGACGTTGGCTGCTCTGGCGCGTTCTCCACCGGCGTTTCATCGGAAGGCAAAGTATTCTTTTCTTCAGCGCTCGAAACCTGGTCTATCATTTAGACAAAACCTAGAAACAATCAACGCGTTACGAATTTAGTGTCCCAATAGAAATGCAATCAATTGCGTCAGTCCATAATCGACCGCGCCGAAAAAAATGCTCATTACGACAATCGTCACGACGACGATGGCGGTGAGGTTGATCGCTTCCTCACGCGTGGGCCACACAACTTTGCGCAGTTCCGCGCGCGTCTCGCGAAAGTACTGCGCGATTCGATTTTCTTTCTGGACTTCTCTAACCACCGTCAACTCCTAACTCACGGCTGGATAACGACCAACCTCCCGCAGGTCTTGAGACCTGCGGGAGGAGCAGATCGCTACTTGGTCTCGCGATGCAGCGTATGCCGCCGATCGTGCGGACAATACTTTTTCAGCTCGATGCGCGCTGTGTCGTTCTTTTTGTTCTTCTCGCTCGTATAGTTCCGATGCTTGCACTCGGTGCACTCGAGCGTGACGACCAATCGATTCTCTTTCTTTGCCATTATCCCATCACCTTCGTAATCACACCCGATCCAACCGTATGCCCACCTTCTCGAATCGCAAACC
>VFSW01000049.1_pt1 | contig 134393 bp, 139 predicted proteins | sample 5358111 | NCBI WGS metagenome assembly VFSW01 (sample SAMN11554181, study PRJNA540505) | mine drainage metagenome | isolation source: sediment from site ElyBrook_90M | place: USA: Ely Copper Mine, Vershire, VT | collected 2017 | reverse complement strand
CGGCACGGCTGAAGCCGTGCCCTGATACAAGGCGCTTTGGAGTGCGGGAGCTTGCCGCCGCACTCCAAAGCGGGGGCGCGCGGAAACCCTTGACGCAACCCGATGCTTGGCGCAACAATTCAAGGCATCCACCTTTTGGCCGCCGCGGATAGCCAGGCACAGAGGATGGGCAGGGCAAGGAGCAGCCGGTATGAAACACCAGCAGGTTTTGATCGCGGCCATTCTAATCGCCATGGGTCTGATGGCGCCCTATGCCACGCTGCGCGCGCAATCGGCGGCAAGCGATAGCGCCGCCAGGCCGGCGGGCAAGGTTGCTGCGACGCCCGCGCCGCAAACTCAAAGCAAGCTTACTTTGCTTGACGCCACGCGAGTAAGCACTGATGAGGCTATCAAGGAAATGCATCCGGCCCGCAAGACTGCCGCGAAGGCCGATGGAAAGCAGCAGGGCGCAAAAACCGCCGCCTCAAAACTGGAGTCGTTGCCGGCATCGGATGTGGTTGAGCTTCAGTCCGTATCGCACGCGGCGGGCACGCTCGATCCATTCCTCGTGGATCAGAAGGACCACAGTAAATCGCCACTCAAGAACGTGCACGGCGACCTGTATGGCGCAACCGATTCGGGGGCTTTGGGCGGCAACCAGGTGGACGGCGCAGTTGGCGCCACCACCAAGAGCGGCAAGACCTCGGTCTACGTACAAACCGACCATGCACAGACTACCTGGCCCCATTAAGTGATGCCAATTTCCACTCCATTTCGCTTATCAGGCGGGCGGGCAGCCCTGTGTTCCGCCAGCGCGCTGCTGGCGTTTGGCCTGGCGGTGAGCTGCCGCGCCCAGCAGTCCGGCACGGTGAGCGGCGCCTCATCTCTGAAGTGCGACTCCTTCAATAGCCGCATTTTAGGCCGCTCCGTTAACTATTGCGTGGACCTTCCCGCGGGATATGACTCCCAGCCGGCCAAACGCTACCCAGTGCTTTATTTTCTGCACGGACTGTTTGAGAACGAGCAGAGCTGGGGTGAAAAGGGCGGCAAGCAGATTCTGGACCGGCTTCGGGCCGCCGGCAAGGTGGGCAACTTTATAGTTGTCATCCCGGATGGCGGGCACAGTTTCTACATCAACTCCTACGACGGGCGCGATCGCTATGAGGATTTCTTTACCCAGGAATTTGTGCCCGCCATGGATCGCCTTTACCGCACCATTCCAGTGCCGCAGGAACGCGCGGTGAGCGGCACCTCGATGGGAGGGTTTGGAGCGTTGCACCTGGCCATGCGGCACGCCAGCCTGTTTGGCGCCGGGAGCGCGCAGGGCGCGGCGCTGATCGCCAAATTCCCCAATCCGCTGCCCAGCGAGGGGCGCTGGGCGTTTTATGCGCGAATCCTGAGCGGCACGTTTGGCTCGCCTTTAAATGAGTCCTACTGGGACGCCAACAGCCCCCTGACGCTGGCCGAGCAGCCGAATAAATTTGAGGGGCTGAAGCTCTATTTTGATTGCGGAGATCATGACCGCTACGGCTTTAACGCCGGCGCCGGTCTGCTGGACCAGATTCTGACTCGTGAGGGTTATCCCCACCAGTACGTTTTGCGTGACGGCGACCACGGATGGGCATATCTGGAAGAGTATATGCAATACGATCTGGAATTCCATTGGAAGGCGTTCCAAACCGGACTGCCGGCGGGTAGTAAGTCTGAAGCGGGGGGTAAAGGCGGGCGATGAGGCGAGCCATCCGCAACTCGGTGCTGCTGCCGGCGCTTCTGCTGGCCGCCGCGGGCGCGGCGTTGTCGCAGAGTGACGCGGAAACCCGCGTGCTGAATTACATCAGCGCCCATCTGCAGCCGGGCAAGCCTTTGATGGTGACCCAGCTTTACAACCAGGTTTTTACCCAGCCCGACGAACGCAAAGCACTGAACAAGCTGTATAACGCTTTCTTTCGCATACCGCTCTTCGTAGCCCAGTATCAGCAGCGCTTCCAGCATCCCCCCACGCTGCGGGTGATTGCCCAGCAGTTTGACCTGCACAACGCCCAGGCGGCTGAGGTATTGCTGCGCGTGATGCAGTCGGACCCGCGTGTTCCCCGCTTTTTAACGCAGAACCCAACCACACACGAAATTACGCACGTGGATGTGGAAGCCATCCGCAACGATCCGCGCTTTGGCCAGGCGCTGGCGCGGCAACTGGGCGGCTGGAAGGGCGAGCCCGCGCCCGCCTTCACGCTGGCCAGGCTGGGGGGCGGGGAGATTGGGCAATCCAGCCTGCGCGGCAAAACTTATCTGCTCTATGTGTGGTTTACAGGATGCCCGCCGTGCATGGCGGAAGCGCCCAATCTGGTGGCGCTGCAGCGCGAATTCAGCGCCAGGGGCTTTACCATAGTGGGCGCCAATGCCGACCAGTTTTTGGGGCTGGATTACGATGACAGCGTGCGGCAGCGATATATTGCCAGCATGAAGATCAATTTTCCGGTGGCGACCTGGAACAAAGAGAGCAATTCCGCCTACGGCGGGATCACGATTTTCCCCACCCTGTTCCTGGTTGATTCGAACGGAGTCATCCGGGACCACTGGGTGGGATACGTAAAGCCGGAAGCGCTGCGCGCGGCCGTGGTGCAGGGGCTGGCGGGCAGCGCGGCAAGCCAGGGCATGTAGAGCGAAGACGGATGGCCGGAGAGTTGCCCATGTTTGACCCATTCAAAGGTACCGCACGCGCCGGCGCGCTTTTGCTTTCCTGCTTCCTGACGGCCGCCCTGGCGCTTGCCCACGACAATCCGAGGGGCGATGCCACGGCAACGGTCGGCAACGCCAAGGTTAGCATTGACTACGGCCGCATTTACCTGAAAGGCCGCGACCTGATGAAGATGATCCAGGTGGGGCAACTGTGGCGGGTGGGCGCGGATGCGCCGACCACGCTCACCTCGAGCGCCCCGCTGATGTTTGACGGCCAGCGGGTACCGGCGGGAAGCCATATTCTGCTGGCGCGCTTCGTGGAGCAAGGCCGCTGGGCGCTGGTGGTTTCCAGCAAGTCGGCTTTTGAATACCAGCCCGCGTCTAAAATTGCCGAAATGCCGCTGGATCTTAGCGAAGGGCAGCCTCCGGTGGACTTGCTGACGATTACCTTGCAGTCTCACGGTGGCAAGGGCGCCATTCAAATCGCGTGGGGCCCCTATCGACTGACCGGATCTTTTGAACCGGCGAATTAGCCGCGGAGCGCGCCAGCCGGCGCGGCGCACTGCCGGATGAATGATGAAACGCGGGGCGAGAATAAACCGGACGCCCCTGGAAATAACCGGCTGGAATCAGGTTTCGCCAAAATTCACCGCCCGCCCGCCGCACCACTCCATTATCATAGAAGATCAGGCCCTGTGTTAAACTGCGCCGGGCCGGGCGTGACCCAGCCAGAGATGGGCGTGCCAAATTCCGGCGCTCCGACCGCGCCGCCCCAAGAGGCAAACCTCGCCGCCGTGGATATTGGCGTTCCATTCCGCACCTGCCCAGGGATTGAGTGCCCGGCGCGCATTTTGGCTCCGCCGCACGCGCGGCGCGGCCTGCTTTGGGCGTTGTTGACCGCGGCCTTGCTGCCTGGTTTTTGTGCGGCGATTCCGGCCGGGGCGAACGCGCAGGAATCGTACTGGGGCGAGAAGGTGATTCGCATCCAGATTGAAACGGATGCCGACATTGATCCGCATTCGCTGGCGCGGCGCATTCTGCAGCAGCCGGGCCAGCCGCTGGATCAGGTTTTGGTTGCCGGCAGCCTGAAGAACCTGTTTGCCACGGGCAGATTTCGCGAAATGAAGGCGTTGGTGAGGCGGCAGAAAGGCGGAGTGGACCTTATCTTTTCCGGAAAGGCGCGTTATTTTCTGGGCGTGGTGCAGGTGCTGGAAAAGCCGGAAGCCGTGGCGCCCGCGGCGCTGGCCAGCGCCACGCGCCTGCGCCTGGGCCAGCCGCTGGAGGAAAACGACCTGAAGAAGGCGGAGGATTATCTGCGCCAGCTTCTCGCCTCCAACGCCTACCATCGCCCCCGGATCGACCTGACCCTTTCATTTGAAAAGCAGACCCAGGTGGTCGACGTTCTGATCCGGATTGATCCGGGCCCGGCCGCGGTGCTGAAGAAGGTCGTATTTGAAGGTAATCCGCTCTTCCCGCAGCCGCGCCTGGTGCGTCGCGCCGGATTGAAGATCGGCAGGCACATCACTTCCTCCGCGCTGGAGAAAGGCTTGACTCGCCTGCAGCAGGAGTATGCCAAGCGCGGCCGGCTGGAGGCCGTTGCCAGCCTGGCGGGGCGCGATTACGATCCCGTGAATAATACTGAGACGCTTCACATCCGGGTGATTCCCGGTCCCCTCGTGAAGATCCAGGTGCGAGGCGCGCGCATCTCCAAATCCACCCTCAAAACGTTGCTTCCCACTTATACCGAGGGGCTTACGGATGACCTGTCACTCGCAACCGGCGCCGCCCACATTCGTGACTATTTTCAGCGCCAAGGATATTTTGAAGCGGCCGTGCATTGGAGCCGCAACACGGTTACCGGCAAGGGAGTGCTGGAGATCGAGTACCGCGTGGAGCGCGGTCCGCGCGCCACCTTCGATGGCTACGCCTTCAAGGGCAACCGCCACGTGCCGGATGAGCAGCTCAGTTCGCTGATGCAGATACAGCCGGCCACATTTCCCATGCACCGTTACGGAACATTCAGCCAGGAACTGCTCACGGAAGACGTGAGTGCGATGCAGGCGTTGTACCAGTCGATGGGCTATAACTCCGCCACCGTGACGCCCAAGGTGAAGAATTCAGGGGGCGAAGTTACGGTACTGTTCAACATTCAGGAAGGCTCGCAAACCCAGGTGGGCAAGGTGGACTTCCAGGGAGTTGACAGTGCCACGGCCAGGCGATTCCTGACCCTGATCAAGGGAAAGCCGGGCAGCCCTTACGCCTTACCCATTGCCCGCTCTGATCGCGACGCCATTCTTGGCGACTACTCCAAGCGCGGATACGACCACGCCGTGGTTACTCTGCATACTTCAAAGGAGAGCCCGGACCATAAAGTGGATTTGACCTACGCCATCACGCCGGGTAGTCCGGTCACCATCCGCCGGGTGGTTGTGCTGGGCAACCAGCACACGCGAACCGGAGTCATCAATCGCAGGCTGACTTTTAAGGCCGGGCAGCCCCTTGACCCCAGCGCCCTGTTTGAAACGCAGCGGCGCCTTTACGACGTGGGAGTTTTTAACCAGGTGCAGGTGGCCACGCAGGAAACCGGCGGGGATGAACAGTCGCAAACGGTGCTGGTGGGAGTGGAAGAGGCGCATCGCTGGACGGTGGGGTACGGCGGCGGGCTGGATGTGCAACGCCTGGCCGGGAACCAGCCGCAAGGCCAGTTCGGAGCCAGCCCCCGAGCTTCGCTGGAACTGACGCGCGCTGACGTGGGCGGGCGCGACCAGACCTTCTCCATTAACGGGAGAATATCCAACCTTGAAACCGGCGCCGGCGCCAACTATGTGATTCCGCATTTTCTCAATCGCCAGGATCTCAGCTTTCATCTGGATGCCCTGGTTGACACCACGCGCGACGTGCTGACGTTTACTTCCACCATCGATCAGGCCTCGGTGAGCATTGAGAAGCAGTACAGTCCGTATACCTTCCTGATTGGCCGTTATGACTACCGCCTTGTTAAGGCGACCAATCTGAGGATTCAGGCGGAAGAGGTTCCCTTGCTGAGCCAGCCGGCGCGGATTGGAACGCTGGGCGCCACCTTTATTTCCGACCACCGCGACGACGCGAGCGATGCAACACGGGGTTCCTACTCGCTGCTGGATGCCAGCATTTCGGCGTATGGGCTTGGCTCGCAGGCAAACTATGTGCGTTTTCTGGGGCAGAATTCCACTTACCACCGCCTGGGCACTCACTTTATTTTCGCGCGTAATACGCAGTTGGGGGTTGAGTCCACGTACGGCGCCGTCAGCCCGGTGGCCGGTATTGTGCCGGGCGACTCCAGCCCCATTCCTCTGCCGGAGCGTTTCTTTGCGGGCGGCAGCGATTCCATCCGGGCTTTTTCACTGGACCAGGCAGGCCCGCGCGACCCTGCCACCGGTTTTCCGGTGGGCGGAAATGCATTGTTCGTCAATTCCTTTGAACTGCGCATGCCCTTCTTCCAGGGTAAGTACGGTGTTGTGCTGTTCAACGATGCGGGCAATGTTTATTCAGGAATCAGCAGCATGCGCCTGCTCAAATTCAACCAGACTTCGCCGCTGGATTTAAACTATACGGTTCAGGCGTTTGGACTGGGCTTGCGCTACAAGACGCCGGTGGGACCGGTTCGCATCGATATGGCTTATGACGTGAACCCGCCCCGCTACCAGATAACCCAGCCCATTCTGGAGGTGCAGCAATTGCCGCATTTGCAATTCTTCCTGAGCATAGGACAAAGCTTTTGAAGACCAGGGCGGCCGGAGTGTGGCTGGTGTTGATGGCGGCGGCCGCATCCGCGGCAGCGCAGGAGATCGACAGGATTGTGGCCGCCATTGACATGCAGGCCATCACCCAAAGCGACGTGGAGCGGGAGTACAAGCTGGAGGGTTTTATGAATCAAGGCCGGATTCCCGCAAGCGGCCCGGCACCGGATGCGTTCAAGCAGACGCTTAACCGCTTGATTGACCAACGCCTGCTGAATGCCGAAGAGCCGGCCGAGGGCGGGCAGCGCCAGTTGATAAACACCCACGCCCGGCAGCAATTGGAGGAATTGCAAAAGCGGGTTGCAGACCCGGAGACGTTCCAGGCCAGCCTGAAGGCTCTGCGCATTTCGCAGGACGAGCTGCTGCGGCGCTTCGAGGAACAGGAACGTGTTTTGCACCTGATTGACGATCGGCTGCGCCCTGAAGCGAGAGTGAATGGCACTGCCGTGCAGGAATACTATGAGAAGGTATTTCTGCCCGCGTATACGAAGGGCAATAAATCCGCGGCTGCTCCTCCGCTGCAGGATGTTCAGGAGCGCATTCAGGAGATTTTGACACAACAGCGCATTGACCAGCTTTTGACCGCGTGGCTTGCAGAACTGCGCAAGGCGCACCACGTGAAAGTGATTAATCCGTGACGCTTAACAGTTTGTTGAAAAACCATGGGATTTGTCATCCTGAGGAGCCCAAGGCGACGAAGGATCTGCTTTTGGCGGAATCAAGCCCTTACGAGATTCCCTGTCGCTTGCAGCTCCTCGGAATGACAGGCGGCAAGCTTTTTTCAACAAACTGTTAAACAAGGAAGCCGGAGAGTTCAAGCCCAGGCGTTGATGTTTTAACGAAAGAGAGAAAAAGTAATTTGCGTTCCTGGATTCGCATCCCCGTTTACCTGGTTCTGATACTTGCGCTTTGCTACGCGCTGGGCATGCAGGCACTCTGCTCGGCGTGGTTTGGCGGGCTGGTTGCGCGCGCCCTCAGGCATCGCGTGGCTGCTTATACGGGCGCGCAGGTGCAAATTGGCCGCCTGCGGATCCATCCCTGGATATGGCAACTGGAATTGCGGGGCGTTGTTCTGCGCGGAACGGAAAGCCCTCTGCAGCCGCCGCTGTTTTCCGCCGCCAGTGTGGTGGTGGATTTGAACCCGCTCACTCTGTCGCAAAGAAAGCTGGGGCTGCGGCGTCTTTTTCTGGAGGGGGTTGCGATCCACGTTACCACCGGCTCCGACGGCCGCACCAACCTGCCCGCGCGGCGGTCCTCCGGCGCGCACGCGGACCTTGTTCCGCAGTTGCTCAATCTTGCCATCAGCAGCTTTAACATGCGGCAGGCGACTCTATTCTGGAACGACCAGCAGATTCCTTTGAGTGTTGCGGCCGAGAACGTGGCGCTGCTTCTTCGGTTCCAGCCCGGCCAGCGCTATGCGGGCTCGGTGTCTTCTTCGCGCCTGCATTTTTCGATGCCGGACAGAACGTTGCCGGACGTGCGTTTTTCCACGCTGGTGGAGCTGGATGCAAGCCAGCTGCGCTTGACGGAACTGCGGTGGATGTTCCGAGGCTCCAACGGCCACGCCAATGTGCAGGTTAGCTGGGCGCAAAGTCCGGAAATCCGGGCCGATTTTACAGCCCGAGGCGACCTGGGGCTGCTTGCACAGCAATTGAAGCTGAGGGCGGTAGAGGCGGGTTCGCTGCGCTGGCAAGGCGCGGCAACTCTTGCAGGCGGCAAGATCAATTCGACCGGCCGGCTACAGGTTGGGCAGGTTGTGATGCGGCCGGCTACATTCAACCCGGGAGCCGTCGATCTTGCCAGCCATTACGTTCTGACTCAAAGCCATCTCAGGCTGGACGGGCTTCATCTCTCGGCCATGGGTGGCACGGTGGATGGAACCGCCGAGGTGAATCTTGCCGCTCCGGCGCCCGTATTTCAGTTGCAGGCCGCAGTGCATCGCATGGATCTGGATGCCGCTGTGGGCGCCTTTCCCAGTGCATCCCGCGCGTTGCGCCTGCTGAAGCTTTCCTCAAGCGTGGATGGAAAACTGGCTGCCTCCTGGCGGGGCTGGTTCAATGCGCTGGGGATTCAGTATGACTTGACCTTGCGTGCGCCGGAGGCCGGTCCGGTAAATCATGTTCCGGTGAACGGCAATGCGACTGGCAAGTTGCAGGTCACTCCCACTTTCAATCTGCAGATTGCGCAGGCAGCCCTCACGACCCCGGCGTCATCCATTGAGTGTGACGGGCTGCTGGATTATGCCGCCAGTAACCTGCACTTCAAGTACTCCACCCGGAACTTTGAAGAAGCACGGCCATTCCTTGAATTTGTTTCGGGCCCCAGCGTTACCATTCCGCTCAAACTACAATCAACGGCGGCGTTGGCGGGAATTGTGACCGGCCCCGCCCATGAACCGAAGTTCAATGGCACCCTCACGATGGGGGCGTTCAACTTTCGAGGCTGGCCGTGGGACCGTTTTGCCGGGCGGATTAATCTTTCTCCGGACTCGTTCACGGTTCAAGACGGGCAATTGGTGGTGGGCAAGAGCGAGATGCGCTTTTCCGGATCCACTACGCTTGCCAACTGGCAGTTCACGCCTGCGTCAATGGTGCAGCTTCAGGCCCTGGCCAATAATTCCCCGGTTGAAGGTCTGCGTGACGCGCTGGGAATCCATTATCCGGTGCAGGGCAATATTTCCGGAGATTTGAGAGTGGGCGGCCGAGCCGGTCGGCTGAGCGGCGGCGGCTCTGTCCAGATTACTCGCGGCAGCATCGCCCACGAACCCTTTGACCGCATCGCGCTCAGCTTTCTGGCCACCAGTTCACGCTGGAAGGTAAGCCAAATTGAGTTCGTGAAGGGAAAAGGAGTGATGCGAGGGCAGGCCGGCTTTGATGTGCCCGGCAAGGAATTCACCCTGAACCTTCAAGGTGAAGGTTTTTCTCTCGGTCAGTTTCAGAGGCTGGCGCTGCGGGCCCAACCCGCCTTAACACAGCAATCGATCAACGGGCTGGACGGCACCGCCAATTTTTCCTTGCAGGGCAAAGGCACATTCCAGAACCCCCAGCTTCACGCGTCTGTAACCATAAAAGGAGTGGCCTTAAACAACAACCCGGTAGGAGATGTGCAGTTGCAGGCGGACTGGAACGGAAAGCCCCTTACGGCCCATGCGCAGGTCGTATCCGGGAACAGTCGCATTCTGATTGACGCCAACGTAACTTCCGGCGGCGATTGGCCCATGTCGGTTCACGGCACGGTGGAAAATTTAAAGCCCGGTCCCTGGCTGCAATGGATCACCGGCAAGACATTGGGAAACCAGTGGGCAGCCTCAGGCAGCCTGGATGGCTCCGGCCCGTTGACCCGCCCAAGCCAGATTACTCTGCAAATGGTGATCGCCAGGCTTGAACTGGGCGTTGCGGGAATGCAGTGGGCCAACGTGCGTCCTGTACACTTGGAATACAGCAAAGGCTCTCTGGACGCGCTGCCGTTTGAGATGCAGGGGCCTTCGGCCGACTTGCGAATCCACGGCCTGGTGCAATTTTCAGGCGAAACACATTTTTCCTTTGAAGCGGAGGGCCATAGTGATGCGCGACTGCTTACGGTTTTTGATCCGGGCTTGCAAACCGCGGGCGGGTTCGATGTGAATCTGCATGCTTCCGGCACTCCGGCCCTGCCTGAGCTTTCCGGCTTGATCACGGTGCGCCAGCTCAGTCTGGGCTATCCGCAAGTGCCTTTCCGCATTTCAGGGCTTGACGGGGCTATTCGCCTGGAGCACAACCGGGCCACGATCCAATCTCTGGAAGGACGCAGCGGGCAGAGCAAGGTAAGTCTTAGCGGTTATGTGACCTTTGGTGAGACGCCGCGATATAACCTGCGCGCGGAGTTCGACCACGCCATCCTGCAGTATCCAGTGGATTTCACGTCCGTATTGACCGGCGACCTGAGCCTGGCCGGTAACACTGACGGAGGACGGTTGACGGGAGGCTTTGTTGTCAGCCAGATGTTTGTGGGAGAGGATTTTGACGTGCTGCGCTGGCTTTCGCGCGTGGAGCGGGCCGCGCCGGCGCCCTCGCTGGGCCCCAACGCTCCCCTGGCCTCCAAGATTCGGATGGACGTACGGGTCAGCTCTGACCCTGAGGTGCGGTTGGAATCGCGGAATCTGAGTTTTGTGGCGGTCATTGACACCCGGCTGCGCGGGTCGCTGATTGATCCGGTTGCCGTCGGTAACATTCACATTCGCGAAGGCAAGGCGATCATCAGAGGCAATCAATACAAGATTACGCGGGGCGATGTGACCCTGACCAGCCCCTTCCGCACCACACCCGTGATGGACCTGGAGGCCACCACGCGCGTGGAACACTACGATTTGACGCTTGAGATTTCCGGACCATTGGACGGAGCGCGCATCTCTTACCGCTCTGACCCGCCCTTGCCCACCGAAGACGTGCTCTCACTGCTGGCGTTGGGTTATGCTCCGCAGACCTCGGAGATGACGGCCACGGGCCAGGAGCCGATGGCGGCGGTGGGCGCCAGCGCGGTTCTCTCCCAGGCGCTATCCACGCAGTTCTCCGGCCGCGCCCAGCGCATCTTTGGTGTAAGCCGCATCCGGATTGACCCGAATGTGCTTGGACCCAGCATAGCCGGCGGCGCGCGCGTTACCATTGAGGAGCAGGTGGCGCGCGACCTTTCGATTACTTATTCCACCAACACGGGCGCCGCGCAGCAGCGTGACATCCGCCTGGAATGGAACTTGAGCGATCGAATCTCCATGATTGCGGAGCGGGACATTAACGGCGTTTATGGACTGGAGCTGAGATTCCGAAAGACCTTCCGATAGCCTTGCAGCCAATGGCGGTTCAGTTTTCCGCGTCGTCGGCAACTCCCAGTTTTGATAAGCGGTAACGCAGCGCATTGCGCGAAAGCCCCAGCAGGCGCGCCGCCTGGCTCTTATTGCCGTTGGAGCGGCGTAAAGCCTCGCGGATCATTTCATCCTCCCAGGCCTCCAGCGATGTGCCGGGCGGTGGAAAGGCGGCGGCGCCACCCTGCGGAACGGCGGCGGGGCGCGAGGGCGAAAGGTCCAGCCGGATATCTTCCGGGCCGATCATTTCTGCGGCGGTCAGGGCGACGGCGCGTTCAATAATATTCTCCAGCTCACGCACGTTACCCGGCCAGTGAAAGTCCATCAGAATTTTCATGGCCGTCGGCGTTACACCCCGCACCGTCTTGCCTGACTCGGGTGCAAAGCGCTTTAAGAAGAGGTCAACAAGGTCGGGAATATCCTGTTTATGCTCGCGCAAAGGGGGAATGTTGATGGGGACAACGTTCAGGCGGTAGTAAAGATCTTCGCGGAACGTACCCTGCTCAAGGGCAGCCCGCAGATCGCGGTTGGTGGCGGCAACCAGCCGCACATCCACCTTCAAGGTTTTCATTCCCCCCAGCCGTTCAAACTCGCGCTCCTGCAGCACTCGCAACAGTTTCACCTGCATGGCGGGCGGCACGTCACCGATTTCGTCCAGAAAAATCGTGCCCTTGTCAGCCAATTCAAACTTGCCCGGCTTGGACGTGGTGGCGCCGGTGAAAGCTCCCTTTTCGTATCCAAACAGCTCGCTTTCCAGCAGATTTTCCGGAATCGCGGCGCAATTAATCTTTACAAATGGGCCGCTGGCGCGCCGTGAATTCTGGTGAATGGCGCGCGCAAAAAGGTCTTTGCCGGCGCCGCTCTCGCCGCCCAGCAGCACGGTGGAATTGGTGGGCGCAACCCGATCGACAACCGCCAGAACCTCCTGCATGCGCTCGCTGCGCGCCACGATGTTCTTGAACTCGTAGCGATGGCCCAGAGCCTCGCGCAGGGCGCGGTTCTCTTCCTGCAGGCTGCGCAGGTTCAACTCCTTCTTCAGGATCTGTTTGACTTCCTCCAGCGAAAAAGGCTTCAGCACGTAGTCACTGGCGCCGCTCTTCATGGCTTCCACGGCGGTGCTGACCGTGCCGAAAGCCGTCATCAGCACGACGGGCATGGCGCCGTCGGAGCGTTTTACCGCTTGCAGGAATTCCAGGCCGTCCATCCCCGGCAAGCGCAGGTCGGTGAGGACCAAATCGACGTGCTCCTGCCGCAGAATGCGCAGGCCGGTTTCCGCGTCGGAGGCGGAGCGCGTCGTGTAACCCTCTTCTACCAGGCTCAGCTCCAACAGCCGTCGCATTTTGGGTTCGTCTTCAACAATCAGGATGGTTGCCATCGGGTTTGTGCTGTTTCACTCGCGGCTCAGGAATTTGTACCGTCGCGCGGAAAGAAAAGGCGGAAAAAGGCTCCGCCTTCGCTGCCGTTTTCAAGCCGAATCCATCCGCCGTGGTGATCCACCATTTTTGAGACGATGGAAAGGCCCAAACCGACGCCCGTCTTCTTGGTGGTAAAGAAGGGGTTAAAAATCTGTTCGCGGATGTCTTCGGCAACTCCAGGGCCAGTGTCTTCAACCGAGACTTCAACGCCTTCCAGTCCGTTGGAATTCGCCGGGGCAGCGGAAATCCTAAGCTTTCCACCCTCGGGCATGGCCTCAATCGCGTTGGCAACGAGATTATCAAAAATATGCGCGCACAAGTCCGCGTCCAGCGGCAACGGTTGCAAACCCTCGCTGTACCTGCGCTCGATGATCACTTTGGAGTCGGGTTTCTGCTTCTGGACGGTGGTGATGGACCGGTCCAGCAGGGCAACAATATCTTCGGGCCGGCGGTTCAGTTTCATGGGGCGGGCAAAATCCAGAAATCGCCCCACAAGCGCATTCAAACGCTCCACTTCCGAACTAATGTAGCCCGACAGTTCAGCCGCCAGCGGATTGGCTTCACCCACATGACGGTTAAGCATTTCCGCCGAGCCCTTGATGACTCCCAGCGGGTTGCGAATTTCGTGCGCCAGCCCGGCGCTTAGCTGGCCGAGCGCAGCCAGGCGCTCTGAGCGCCGCGCCTCGGCTTGCGCCTGCTCCAATCTCTGATTGGTTTTCGCAAGCGTTGCCGCCAGCCTCTGGTAACGCATTGCCTGGTTGCGGTTTTCGGTTACAAAGCGGTTCACCACGATCGCGGTAAGAAAGAAAAACAGGTTGCGAATCGCCAGCTCGGTCAGGGCGTCTGGAGTGAGTTCGTAAACCACCACGGCGGGAATAAGAAAGCTGCAATAGGCGACGGATGTGAGCAGGGTCCACACCAGAGTCTCCATGCCGCTGAACAGCATTGCAGCAGAGACGACGGGGACATAGTAAATGGGATAGTAGCTGCTGTTGATGCCGCCGGTGTGGTCAATCAGCAACGAACCCAACAAAATCTTAAGCACAATCGAGTAGCGGCCGCGGCGGGACAGCGGCACTCCGCGCATCAGCCACGGCTCAAACAATTGGAAGATGCCGATGCCGAGGAGAATCAGTTGTTTGTGGATTTCAAAGAAGGGTGGGAGAAGGGCAAGCGCGCCTAAAAAGACAAACCATAGCAAATCTATCCAGGCTAGCCGTCCGGTACTTGTTTCCCGCGGTTCGATGGCCACACACTAAGATTAAGGGCGATGGGCATTTGTGGCAAGTAGGGTAAAAGTCCTGGCGATTGCTGATTTACCGCGGCGCGCCGTTACAGGCGATTGGGAGCAGGCATCTCAGGCTCCGGATCTATTCCAAGCGAGTCGGCAACGCGGTTGATGTAATTGAAGTAGGCGATGATCTGCGCGGCGTCGAGGATGTCGCGATCACTTAACCCTTGCCGGCGCAGACCTTCGATTTCACCAGCCCTGCAGGCCGCGGGGGTGCGCGTTACCAATTCCGCAAAACGGCAAAGTGCTTCCTGGCGCGGCGTGAGCGAGGCCTGCCGGTAATCCTGCATGACGTGTGCTGCGAACTGAGGGTTATTTGAAACCTGACGGAGATCCTCCCCGTGGGCTTCTGTTCAATAGAAGCAGCCGTTTACCCGCGACACAACTGTAGCCAGCATTTCCCGCTCCGCCCTCGACAACCCGGAGGGCCCGTGCATGGAGGCCAGGTAAAACTCCATGGAAGCGTGCAGCGTAGCGGGATTCAAGCTTTGGATTTTGAGGATGTTGAAAACCTTGCCGGCACGCCGAATCGCCTTCGCGTATTCAGTTCTTAACTCGCCCGTTGCCTGCTCCGCTTCAATCGTTTTGATCCACGCCATGTGTGCTGCTCCTGTTTGAAAACCGACATTAGGCCCGGCGTTTTTCCGGGTGAGTTGATGCACCACGGCCGGAACCCGGGCATCCCCAAGGTCAATCGTGTTTAGGATGCGCGGCGCCCGAGGTGAGCGTTTTCAGGTCCGTGCTCACCTGGAATTTTCTGTAATTACTAAAGTGGCTGACGTCGCTCATATTGACACCAGCCAGAAGCAGAAAACGTACGGATGCATGGGCCTCGGCATACACCGGCAGCCACACCTCGTTATTCACCAGCTTCTGTTCAAAGACAAATGCGGAGCCCGGCTGCACGGTGGCGAGTAATCCACCCGCCAGCTTGAATCCTTTGCTGAAATGGGCTTCCAGGCGGGCCACGTCGTGGGCGTTTTCGTCAACCCAGGCTACACCGACCAGTTTCTGGATCAGTTTCTCGGTGAGGTTTTTTGGCTTGTAACCGGGTTTAGGACCAAAGTCGAAAACAATTACCGGCCGGCCTTGGAACAGCTCCCGGCGTGGATTAGTGAATTGATCCACGCGCAGAAAGTCGGCAATGCCGGCCTCCTGATCCTTTTTCTCCTTGGCAGCTTTTTCCGGATGGCCGGCCTGATTCTTCAACTTTTGCTCGTATTTACGCGCGACTTTGGCGACGCGTTCATCTTCTTTCTTCTGATCGGCGGCACTGAGCGGCTTGCCGTCTTTCGCAATCAGTTTGCGAACCTGACGGTCGCCCAGTTGATAGATCTCGTACGTTCTTTCTTCCTGCTTCTTAATGCTGCCATCCTTGTTGTACTCAATCTGGGTATCGCTTTCATGATACGTATACGACTCAAGGATCTTATCGATGGCGGCCTGATTTTTGTCCAGCTCGCGCAGCAGTGTGGGGATGTCCGGCAGAGGTTCGTTTGAAACACTTGGAAAATTGAAGACCGAGGAGTCAACGGCAGCGCTGGGTTCGACCGAATCAAACTGAACTGAGAACGTCTGCGACGGCTGGCTTACTTGCATGTAATAAGGCTCGGCAACGCCCCCAACCTTGCGGTAATCGCCATATACAACTATCCGGCCGTTCGGACGCTCCTGCTGCTGCTGGCGGATCAGGTGCGTCCTGGCGTCAAACCAGATTTTCCGCACTCGCCCGGCGGCATCGGTCAGCTCAATAGCAAAGGCGGTGTGGCCGCGTACAGTCTCAGAGCCTGCCGAGCGCACGTGAGCCTTCATCTTGCGGTAGTTCGATAGCTGGTCGTTCAAAAAAAGCGCGTCGGCCTTAAGCCACGAACCGGCGTCGCCGGTGAGGGTTTGCAGGCCGTGCGAGGAGTCAAGCCGCCAGGCGGATTTGCCATTGTAGGCTTCGCTTTCGCGGTTGGCGCCGATTATGACTTCTTCATAGAGCTGGTCGGGGCGTTGTGTGATCAGCGTGAATGTGCCGGTTTTTCCGTCGGCAGTGCTTAGTCGCCCCTCCATTTTGACGCCGCTTAATTCCTTAATGGCGCGCCCGCCGCCGGCGGCTTTTAGATACAACGCCACCAGCTTTTCGGCGCTCGGTTCCGTTGTGGCAGCGCGGAGTGGGAGTGCCAGGAAAACAACTCCGAGAACAAAAGCCAGGCGCCGGTTATTGTTTTTTTTCACCTTGGACATTCGCATGCTCAAATCCGGCCTCATTACGTTTATACGAATCGAATGTTGGGATGGTTCATCCAGGGAGATGGTTGGCCAAAGGGTTCGTGCGGCCGCTCAGGCGCGAATGATAGGCTCCTTATTCGCTGAAGTCGATCATGATGGGGCGCTCAGTAAAACCGCGAGTCTTGTAAGCTGCAATAGCCAGACCTGCAATTAGCCACGCGCCGCCGGAAAGCAGCGCCTGCCGTGGCAGGCTAAGCCAGATGGCCAGGCAGGAGGCAAAGCCCAGCAGCGGCGCCAGCAGGTCCTGAAAGGCGTTCTTGACGCGTCCATCCCGTCCGCGCACGTAGAATTCCCAAATCACGGCCGCATTCACTCCCATAAAGGCGATGAGCGCGCCGGAATTCAGAATTTCAGACCCATGCTCGAAATTCAGCACAAACGATGCGGCAAAAGCCAGTATACCGACCAGAGCAATGCTGAAAATGGGGGTATTGCGGCGGGGATCAAGGTAGGCAAAAATGCGCCGCGGCAGAACGTTATCCCTGCCCATGCCAAACAGAATGCGCGCCGCGCCCACCTGGCCGGTAAACGAGCTGCCGAACGCGGCGGTAATCAACATGACCCACGTAGCATGATAAAGCATGATGCCGCCGGCGCGCCTGCACACGTCCATGAATGCGGTCTCGGGGCTGGTGAAAGTGCGAAAGTCCGGCCACACCAACTGCGCCAGATACGCCAGCAAACCGCTGAACAGGCCCGTGAACAAAACCGTCAGCACCAGAGCCAGCAGAATGTTGCGGCGCGGATTTTCGACGTCTTCGGCCAGTGTGGTGACGCCGTCAAACCCGATGTAGGTGAGCGCGGCAAAAGATGTGGCCGTGGCCAGCGTGCGCAGGCGGAAGGTTTTGGGGTTGTAAAAGGGCTTGAATGTGAAAAGGCCGGCCACGCCCTGATGCGCCACAACGTATCGCAGCGCCAGCAGGATAAAAATCCCAATCACGATGCACATGCTGGTGAGCAGCAGTTGATTGGCGCGAGCTGTCCAGCGAATGCCCAGCAGGTTAAGAGACGTTATAAGAAAAGCAAACCCCGCCGCCGCCACGGCGTAAGGAATATGGGGGAACTCGCGCCGCACGGTCACGGCAACGTAAATCACATTGATCAGGGGCAGCATCAGGTAACCCAGGAACATGGCCCATCCCGCCATGAATCCCAGGTGGGGATTCATGCTGCGGCCCACGTAGGTGTACGCGGAGCCAGCCGCGGGATAGAGCGCCGCCATGCGCCCGTAACTGACGGCGGTCAGCATGATGGCCACCATGCTGACGAGCAGCGTGGTAACCGTATGGCCCAGCGAGAGCTGCTGCGCTACTCCAAACAGCGGCACCACGGCAATGGGTTGTATGAGGACAATTCCGTAGATGACAAGGTCACGGAGATTCAGCACCCTCTTCAGGTGAGGAACCAGGACCGGCTTGTCTTCAATCGGCTGGGTTGAGACTGGCGCCATTAATTGAAATTCCTTGCGAAGACTCCATGCTTTCCGGTTTTAGTTGCCGGCCTTAACGGGAACGCGCTTTCGCGGGTCCGTGCACCCGCCGTGAGCACAATTTTCCTTCTCTCGTCGTACAAGTATGCATCCCCCCGGGTTCAGCGCCTGCAACAGCGCAGATTCCCAACCCTGCACCCGGCCAATGGGTCTTTATTGGTCCGGACGCCCTGTCAAGCGGTCGTAAACGGTGCGCGCGTTGGTTGAGCCAAGCGCTTCGTTATAGAGGGTCGTAATTTCCAGAACGTAGCGCACTTCTTCATCAAAAAGGTGCAAGGCGCGCAACTCAGTCGCCCGTACCGGAAAGCGCTGTCCCTGATGGAGCCAGAACTTCTGGTAGCCCTGGTCTTCCAACTCGCATTTCAAACCTTTGACCAGAAAGTAAGGAGGGCTGGCAGGCGTCCATTTGCCATCTGCGGCGCGCTGGAGAAGGATAACGCAATTGGCCTTTCCTACTTCAAGGGATGGCGGGTTCGCACCCGCCTCACTCACCTTGAACCCCGCATCAATCAGCTTCTGCCTTGCACGATCGGAACTCTTTTGCGCCACAGCTTATCCTTTCCTTTACCCAGGCTCCGGTGCCTGCCTGAATTGACACATCTATCCGTATAATGAGAATGTATGAGATTGATGCCACAAAATGCAAGCAAGAGAAATTCGGAAGCGGCCGGCGCTTCCCCGGGGCCGCGTGACGTTTTATCCCTGATCGGCAATACGCCACTGGTAAAGATCCAGAAGCTGGGGCGTGAATTCCCGGAAGTCGAAATTTACGCCAAGGCGGAATGGGAGAATCCCGGCGGTTCGGTCAAGGACCGGCCGGCGATGAATATTGTGCGCGAAGCGGAGCGGGCGGGCCTGATGCACCCGGGTCGGATTCTGATTGACTCCACGTCAGGCAATACAGGCATCGCCTATGCCATGATTTGCGCAGCGCGCGGCTATCGGCTGAAAATCTGCATGCCATCCAACGTTTCGGTGGAGCGCAAACAAATCCTTGCCGCCTACGGGGCGGAAATTGTCTATACCAATCCGGTGGATGGCTCCGATGGCGCCATTTTAAGGGTGCGGCAAATGGCCGCTGAAGAGCCTGACCTCTATTTTTACGCCAATCAGTACGATAACCCCGCCAACTGGCAGGCCCATTACAAGACTACAGCTCCGGAGATTTTTGAGCAAACCCAGGGCCGGGTTACGCACTTTGTGGCGGGTCTGGGCACCAGCGGCACTTTTATGGGTACCACCCGGCGCTTGAAGGAACTAAAACCCTCCGTGCGCAGTATCTCGGTGCAGCCGGATTCCGAGTTTCACGGCCTGGAGGGTTTAAAGCACATGCCTTCCGCCATCCCGCCCGGTATTTATGATCCGCGCCTGGCCGATGAGGATATGGAAATCACCACCGAGGAGGCTTACCGGGTTACCCTGCGCCTGGCGCGCGAGGAGGGGATTCTGGTGGGCGTTTCCGCGGGCGCGGCGATGGCGGCGTGTTTAAAGGTTGCCGCCAGGATCAGGAAGGGAGTCATCGTCACCATTTTCTGCGACGGCGGGGACAAGTATTTGAGCGAAAGATTCTGGACGGAGGCGTAGCCTTCGCCCGGACGAATCCAATGCGCGGCCCTGCGCATCAGAACTCCATAAGGCGGATACCAGACCATGCCCTTGCAGCTTACGGAAGATTTGCAGAATCAGATACGCAGCCACGGCCGCAAGGCCTACCCCAACGAGTGCTGTGGCATTCTGCTTGGACGCACAGACGCGGACCGCAAGGTAATCCTGGAGGTTGTTCCGATTCGTAATCTGCGGGAAAGCGCCGAGGAAGCTCAAAGCATCCTGCCCCTGGAAACCCCGGGCGTGGAGTCGGGGAAAAACCGCTTTCTCATTGATCCGCGCGAGCAGATGCGGGTGGAAAAGAGCGCCCGGATGCGTGGCCTGGATGTGCTGGGTTACTACCATTCGCACCCTGACCACCCGGCGCGGCCCTCAAATTACGATCAGGAACACGCCTGGCCGGGCTATTCCTATGTTATCATTAAAGTTCAGGGAGGCGAGCCGCGGGAATACACATCCTGGCAGCTTGCCGATAACCGCTCGGCGTTTCTCCCTGAGGTGATTGAAGTGGTCCGGGCGGAAAGCCAGCAGGAATCAGCGGCGTCATCGCAGTCCGCGCCGCATACAACTAGGACGAAGGAGAATCAATGGGCGTGAAGGTGATCATCCCGACGCCTCTTCGCCAGTATACGGAGAAGAAGGAGTCGGTGGAAGTTACCGCCGCAACCGTGGGCGAGGCGCTATCAGGTTTAACGTCAAAGTATGGCGACTTGCGCAAGCACCTCTACACGGATGAAGGCAAGCTGCGCAGTTTTGTGAATATTTATCTGAACGACGAGGACATTCGCTACCTGCAGAAAGATAAAACCCCCATCCACGAAAACGATACCATCAGCATCGTACCCTCCATTGCCGGCGGAATGTGTAAGGCCTGCCCTTGTAGCTAGCCTGGGTCTGGCTGGCGGCGCACAGCGCGCCCCGGCCGAAAGATCCCGGGCTTTCCTTGAAGTCCCCTACTGAACCCTGATTTCATGCAACCGGAACCCCAAGGGGGTTTATTTCTCCCCTGTGGCGGCGTTAATGCATCCGGAATTTTTTAGGCGAGGTTTTTAAGCATGGCTACATTGACGATGAACCCGACAACGCAATTGACCAAAGAGGAGGTGCTGCGCTACAGCCGGCACCTGATCATGCCGGAAGTGGGCATGGAAGGCCAGTTAAAGCTGAAGCAGGCTAAAGTGCTGTGCATTGGCGCCGGCGGGCTTGGCTCACCCCTGGCTTTGTATCTGGCCGCGGCCGGCGTGGGAACGCTGGGCATCGTGGATTTTGACATTGTTGACCACACCAACCTGCAGCGCCAGGTGATTCACGATACCAATGACGTGGGGCGCCCCAAGCTGACTTCAGCGCGCGAAACCCTTTACGAAATCAATCCCAATGTTGAAGTGGTGGCCTACGAGACGCGGCTAAACTCCGAAAACGCGCTTGAAATTTTCAAGGACTACGACATTGTTGCCGACGGTACGGATAATTTCCCCACCCGCTATCTGGTAAACGACGCCTGCGTTCTGCTGGGCAAGCCCAACGTCTACGGCAGCATTTTCCGTTTTGAAGGGCAGGCCTCGGTGTTCTATGCCAGGCAGGGCCCCTGCTACCGCTGCCTATACCCTGAGGCGCCGCCGCCCGGCCTGGTGCCAAGCTGCGCGGAAGGCGGCGTGCTCGGGGTTTTGCCTGGAATTGTCGGCTGTATCCAGGCTCTTGAAACCATCAAACTGATCATCGGCAAAGGCGAGCCCATGATCGGCCGCCTGTTGCTTTTTGACGCGCTGGGCCTGCGGTTCCGCGAGCTGAAGCTGCGCAAGAATCCTGACTGCCCCATCTGCGGTACGCACCCGACCATCCATCACCTGATCGATTACGAGGAGTTCTGCGGCATTCGCGGCGAAGAGGCCGAATTTACCACCACCGTCCCCGAGCTGACCGCCGAGGAAGTAAAGCGCCGCATGGATAACGCGCATCCGTTCGTGCTGATCGATGTGCGTGAGCCTCATGAGTATGAGATCTGCAGCATCGCCGGCTCGCGCCTGATTCCTCTGGGAGAAATTCCCCGCCGCATGCACGAGCTGGACTCCGCCGACGAGATTGTGGTCCATTGCCGCTCCGGAATGCGCAGCGCCCAGGCTGTGGACTTTTTAATGAAAGCCGGCTTCCGCAAGATTCACAACCTGAAAGGCGGCATTCTGGCCTGGGCAGACCAGGTTGACCCTTCGATGCCGAAATACTGACCCGCCATTTGTTGCACCGCTTCGGGCACGGCGCCGCCGGCAACTGGCTGGCGCCGTGCGTCCTTGCCGCAAAGCGGAGCTCGCCCGCTTTCCGGACCACTTCAAAGCCTTTCCGCCTGCGGGCCGGGCTCGCCTGTGCCACCCCCTATCACCCTCAATCCAGGCTTTTATTAGCCTTAGATAACACTTTTATCACCATTTTCATCTATCATTAAGGATGGGTGATGACGAATCGTGAGATTTGCCCAACATTTGAACGGAGCCAATACAATGCGCGAGACTAATGCTCGCAGTACCGGTTGTGCCGTTATCCTGGCGGGTTTTACATTCGTCTTCGTGCTGTTGTCTTCCATCACGGGGATGGCCGCGGGTGGCCAGTCAAAGGCCGCGCCCGCAACGCAAAGCTCTCCCAGCATCAAAGTTCAAACCTCACTGGTCAGCGCGCCCGTCACCGTACTTGACCGGTCCGGACGCTTCATCAGCAACTTGACCCAGAAGAACTTTGCGGTGCTCGACAACGGCGTGCCCCAGCACATTGAACGGTTCGGCCTGGCAACCGACCCTGTGGCGGTAGTGATCGTGATTGAAACCAGTCAATCCGTGGGGCCCATGCTCCATCAGGTGCGCCCTTTGGCTCCGCTTTTTTCCAGGCTATTGCTGGGCCAGAAAGGTGAAGCCGCCGTATTGCTGTTTGATAACACGGTGCGCGTGGCGCAGGATTTTTCCAACAGTGAGAAGAAGCTTGATCAGACTCTGGGCATGGTTACCTCCGAAGGCAGCCGAGCCCGCCTGAACGACGCGCTTTCCCAGTCCCTGCAAATGCTGCGCGCCCGTCCGCGCGCTGAGCGCCGCGTGGTTGTGGTTATTTCCGAGGGCATTGACCACGGCAGCCGCACGCGCCGCCAGGAGGTGATTGAGCGGGCTACCGGTTCCGAAGTGACAATTTACGGCCTGCAATTCCGCGCCATTGACGCCTTGCGCAAACGCCAGGACGTGGCCCAATACCCCTCCGCGGCTGAAACCAACATGGCATTGCCCACGCCGCCCGGCATGGTGCACTCTTCCAGCATTGAACAGAACATTTACGACACTCCGGTTCAGGCCATCCCCATCATTACCGAGACCGGAGACGTTATCAGTTCCGCGCGCGCTCGTGACCAGCTTCAGCTTTACTCCGGCTATACCGGCGGTGTGGTTTATACCCACAAGAACGGCTCCCAGTTGCAGCGGCAGCTATCCGAGGTGGCGCTTGAAATCAACAGCCAATACGAAATCGCCTACGTTCCCAGCAACTTGACGCAAAAGGGTTTCCACCGATTACAAATTGAAGTTGACCGGCCGGATTTGAAGGTGCGGGCGCGGGCGGGGTATTTCTATCGCAAGGCCGGGCGGTAGAGGGAACCCGGTCCGTACACCGGAGTGGGAGAACCGCCGCAGCCTGGGCCCATGGCGGCCCCGTCAGTTTTCAACGGGCAACTGGTAGACTTCCACGCGCTGGCCCGCCCGCAAATCGATTTCCGCCAGGTAGGGCACCATATCGGTTTCCGCCACATCCAGAACCAGAATGTGGGTTCTAGAGTCCTGCTTGAATACGATGGCAAACAAGTGGTTCTTGCTGCTGCCAAGCAGCGGGTGCAGCCGCCATTTCACTTTCATCTTGCGGACTTCGCGGCTGAGGTTGGGGCGGAATTGCATCACCTGAATGTCGCTGTAGGGAATGGAAACAGTGGCATCCGGGCAGTGGAAAACCATTTCCTGATCGCTTAACCGCAGAACGCCCGCACAGTTGCGGGAAATACTCTCAGTGCCTCCGGCGTATTTGAAAACCGGCTCGTGGGTTTGGGTCTCCTTGGCGCTGCTCAGGTTGCAATAACCCGCCAGGGCTATCAACACTGGCAGCAGCAGAAGACCTGGGCGCCGCTTTCTTGCCAATCTCATCCTGTCTCTCACTTTCAAAGTGGATAGCCCGCCTTCGGCTATAGCCAAGGCCAAACCGCTCAGTTGATATTGGGCGGCGTATCGGGCAGGAGCAAGCCGGGGGGCAGCGGCACTTCCACATCCGCATACCATGGAACCTGCATGTTTCCCCAGCGCGCGGGCTGGAATCGGAATTTGCGGGCTACCTTCTGCGCCGCATCCAGTTGATCCGGAGGCGCGGTTGAAACACAGGAAGTGTCCATCACACGGCCAGCGTCATCCACCAACACCCGCAACCTTACCGGCACCGCTCCCAGCACACTGCTCAGTCTTGAAACAAGTACCGGCGGCCTTACGCTGCGCGCCAGATCCTCCTCAGCGCGGGCCGGGAATCGCTGAAGTTGGTGCGAGCTCAGCCTGAAGTTCACGTTCACAATCGTCTGAAATGGGTGCGGGCCTTGCGGCCCTACCCACGGATGATATTCCCAGGTCCGCACGCTTTCCACAGACGCCGCCGCCAGGATCGGGTTGCCGCGCAGCACGTGGACGTGATCGATGCTTCCCGAACAATCAACGGTCAAAAGCAGCCGCACCGCGCCGTGAATGTAATTAACCCTTGCAATGGGCGGATAGGCGGGCGCACTTTGCTTCCAAATCAGCTTTTCTGCCGCCTTACGCCCCAGTTCCTCAAAACTTGCATTCTCAACGGGCCCGCAGGGGCTTGCCGCACGCAACGAAGCACACTGGCTGCTCAGCATCAACGCTGTGCAAGCGGCGACGCCAAAATAAACCGAGCTAGTCATCGGCTTCAAAAATAACGTGCGCAACCGCATAATGCTCCAGATGCGACATGGAGATGGTTGTGCGTCTCACGCGCAGTTCCTCGGCAACTTCACGCGCCCGTCCGGAGAGAAGGAGTTCCGGCTTTCCACTCGGCAGATGCTGCACTTCAACATCAAGCCAGCGCACGCCGCGCCGCCAGCCGGTGCCCAGGGCCTTCAACGCCGCTTCTTTGGCGGCAAAATGCGCAGCATAGCGCTCCGTGCGATTCTTGAACCTCTCGCAATAACAGACTTCCCGCGGCGTGTAAATGCGCTCGATAAAATGAGCGCCGTAGCGCTCCAGGCTTTGGCCAATCCGAACCGTTTCGGCGATATCGATGCCGCTGCCCACAATCATGATTCGCCCCGGTCCGCTATGGGTTTTTCCTGCCTGGCGCTAACCGCTACTGCCGCAGCTTTCATGTGCCTGCTCCGCAATGCGGCTTCAGGCTGAAAGCCAAAGCCCGGCAGGGTGATTGGGCCCGACACCGGGCTCCGAAAGCTCTCTGCCCTGACCATAACAAATCGGCACCGTCTTTTCAACCGCTGCCCTCACGCCGGGCGCGCACACCTTTCCTGCCGGTTATTTGGGAGAATTGCTCTCCCGTCGCTGCCCGCGCTTATTGACAAGCTCTGGAGAAGGGTTGGAGTTTGCAGTTCCAAAAGCGGAAATGGAGTTAAGTCCTTTTGCTCCAATCCTGCAGAAGCCGGGCGGAGTTTACCTTGAAGGGCGCAAAGGGCTCGATATCCGGGCAAAGTTCCTTTCAGCCGCGGGGCTAATATTTGCCGGTCGAGCCTTCGACTTTGCCCTGTTGCGGCTGATCTGCCGCCGCCTGCTGCAGAATCTTCACACTGGCGCTTGCGCCAATGCGGGTGGCGCCGGCCGCGACCATTTTCTTCAGGTCCTCGTAGGTGCGAATGCCTCCCGCCGCCTTCACTCCCATTTCCGCGCCCACGGCCAGCCGCATCAACTCCACATCGGCAGCCGTCGCGCCGCCCGGCCCGAATCCCGTGGAGGTTTTTACGAAGTCAGCCCCGGCGGATTTAGCCAGGCAGCAGGCGCGCACCTTTTCTTCGCCGGTCAGCAGCGCACACTCAATAATCACTTTGCACAGCGCTCCGGCGCGGTGGCAGGCTTCGACCACGCCGCGAATGTCCTGTTCCACCCGCTCATACTGTCCGGATTTCAGCGCCCCCACCTGGATCACCATATCCACTTCCTGGGCGCCCTGCCGCAGCGCCAGTTCCGCTTCAATTGACTTGGCGGCAGCCGTGGTGGCGCCCAGCGGAAAGCCCGCCACGGTGCACACCTTCACGGCGGTGCCGCGCAGCGCCTGGGCTGCGCACGCCACCCACGCCGGGTTTATGCATACCGAGGCAAAGCCAAAGTTCCTCGCTTCTTCGCAAAGCTTCAGGATTTCCGCCAGCGTCGCGTCCGCCCGCAGCAGGGTGTGGTCGATTACCGACGCGATTTCCGCCCCAACCGGAGGCAGTCCCGGAGCTGTGCTCAGGCGCGCCGCCCCGGCCTGCAGAACCGCGCGCGCCTTGTCGGGGCAGCATCCCACGCAGCCGCCGTCGCAGTGCGTGCAAGCCGCCTCACCCGGCTGAAGCACGCAAATACCCTGGCCGCGCAGGTAATCAATCACCTGAGCGGTAACTTCCTGCGCCAAATCCGGCGATGCGCCCGGCTTCGTCCCTGGCTCAACCACTCCGGCAGTGCCAGGCCGCACCGCACTCCCAGCCGCCGCACCTGAACCGGCTGCCTGGGCCTTCTCTATGGCCATGATCTTATCCACCCGCTGCTGGTGCCTGCCGCCGGCAAACCGGGTTCGCAGCCACACGGCGGCCACCTCGCGCGCTTCTTCGGGTTGCAGCAGACGCGCTCCCAGGGTCAGCAGATTCGCGTCATTATGTTCGCGGCTGTTGATGGCTGAAGGCCGGTCGTAACACAAGGCGGCACGAATGCCCGGAATCTTGTTGGCGGCCATCGCGGAGCCAATGCCTGCTCCGTCCACAACAATGCCGCGCCAGGCCTTGCCCTGCTGCACGGCCTCCGCCACGGCGCGGGCAAAATCCGGATAGTCCACGGCGTCGCGTGAAAAGGTTCCGCAATCCATCACCAGGTAATTCCACTGCTCGAGGTAGGGTTTTAAATATTCCTTCAAATCGTATCCGCCGTGGTCGCTGCCGATGGCCACTACGGACTGCATCATGACCGCCGGCGCCTGTCCCTGCGCAGAGGATTCGCCCGTGCGCAGCTTAATGCCACGCGCCGCGGCGGCCTCGAGCGCCAGTTCGGTCAGAACGGTTCCGGGCGGCAACGTCAACTCCGCGCCCGTCGCCAGGCTCTCAATTTCATCGAGGGTCACAAAACGTCTTGCCATAAAATGCTGTGGCGCCCGCGGACTTTGCCGCGCACTATCGCTGCGCTCGGCGCCCGGGTGCGCGGAGTGCCTAGGGTTGAGCTACCGCGGCCTTTATTCCTGCGGCAGGTGCCATGGCTATATCACCGTTTCGCCTGAGGAACCTGCCGGGCCCTGTGTTTTCTTGCGGCCTTTTGCGGCCTTGTCGTTCTTGGCTCGGGCGTGCAATATTTGCATGGCCGCTGCCTCATCAGCCGCAATCGTGAAAAATGGCGAGAGCTGAACGCCATCCAGAATCCGCATCACGTGGGTGTTTACGCCGCACAGCACCATGGAGGTGCCGTTCTTTTCCGCCACCGAACGGCTGCCCGCCAGAAAGCCCAGCCCCGTGGAATCAATATAGGGGACTTCGGTCAGGTCAATCAGCAGCTTGCGAAAGCCCGCGTCCATCAGTTCCTGTGCCTTTTGGCGCAAGAACGGACCATCGCTGCCGGCCAGGAACTTGCCTTCCAGTTCCATCACCGCAACATCGTCCTTGATCTTGACAGCAATTCTCACAGGCCTCCTTTACTGATCGCCTTAACCTCATCGCGCCACCGGCGAAGAGCAGGCCGCGGCCAGCGCGCGCCGTTCCGTCACGTCACTCTAAGTTACCCCACCGCGTCTGTCAAGGCAGCGCGGCACAACTGTGGACATTTGAATATCCCTTGACTTTGGTCAGGGCAAGAGCTAAGGTCAGTCAGCCTTCTAATAATTCCCGGAAAACAATCGGTCGGTTTGGGGGATGCGCAATGGGTCCCTTGGGTTTAATCCGGCTCGATCCCTTGATGGACCGTACTCAGGGCCGTCCTGAGATTGCGGTTGCGTTGATCGATGGACCTGTGGCCCGCGATCACCCTGACCTTGCAACCGCAACCATTCGTGAACTTTCCAGTAAACTCCCAGCAAATTGCAAGCTGAATGACAGTGCCGCGTGCACTCACGGCACTTTTGTTGCCGGCATTCTTTGTGCCCGGCGAATTTCGGCGGCTCCGGCGATTTGCCCGGGATGCACCCTGCTGGTACGCGCTATTTTTGCCGAAACCAGCCAGGGCGATGGCGATTTGCCGAGTGCGACTCCTGGTGAACTCGCTGATGCCGTTATTGGCGCCATCGATGCGGGCGCACGTGTCATCAACCTGAGTTCCGCCCTGGTTCAACGGTCACCCAAGGGCGAGAGCAAGCTCGAAGAGGCGCTGGACTATGCGGCCCACCGCGGCGCCATTACAGTGGCGGCCGCGGGAAATCAGGGCATGGTGGGAAGCTCCGCAATCACCCGCCACCCGTGGGTCATTCCGGTGGCGGCCTGCAGCAGCCAAGGCAGGCCAATTAACGAATCGAATTTGGGAGGCTCAATCGGCCGAAGCGGGCTGAGCGCGCCGGGAGAAAACATTACGAGCCTTGGCAGCGATGGCACGCCGCGTTCATTCGGGGGAACCAGCGCGGCGGCGCCCTTTGTGACCGGCGCAATTGCGCTGCTCTGGTCGGAGTTTCCGGAGGCTGGCGCGGCTGAAGTAAAGCTGGCAATCACACGCTGCGGCCATCCCCCGCGAAATACCCTGGTGCCGCCTTTACTCGATGCCTGGGCGGCCTATCAGGTGATGGCCTCGGCGCGCGGGAGAAAAGCGTCATGAAAAGGAGAGGAACCATCAACGAACAAGGGGAAAAGCGCCAACGTCAGCCCCATCGTGTCCGTCTTCCGGGTTTCCTCGTCGAGGAGGAAATCGGTCTGGGCGACGCCGTCAGGCGAGTGACGTACGCGATGGGCATCAAGCCCTGCGGAGGGTGCGAAAAGCGCGCCGCCGCGCTCAATCGCTGGGTACATTTCTCGCGGTAGTTTAGGCTCCACTAATTTAGTGGATGTGACCCCGCCGTCACGGTGGCAATTGCCGGCATGATGCCGCCGATACCTGGGACCGGACCAGCTAACTCACTAAGGAGGCGAAATCACATGGAGCAAACGGAAGTGAAAGAGCAATTGGCAACACCAGCGGTCAGCGTTAATGATTTCCTGGCGCCTGTAACCTTCGCCGCGAGGCCTGCGGCAAACCCGCTCGCTCCCCAGGCGTGCCCCACCTGCGGAACGGCGCCAGCCAGCAACGGCGGGGTCGCCGCCGCACCCAACTACGTCTATGCCATCGGCAGGATTGAAGCCCGCTTCCCACGGCCCTCTGTGGAAAAGGAATTTGCCCAAGCCACCGGAAGAGCCGAAACCAAGGGCCTCACGGACCGTCAGGCGCTGCACGCGGTGCTTGCAAAGCCCGAAAATCGTTACCTGGTGCGGCAGTTGTGCTGGGTGATGACCATCGAAGGTCTGGAAACCTACATCCTGGTCCCGCGCGACCCGGGCGACCTCGGCCTGCTGGTGGAAGCCTTGCGCCCCACGCCGCAACCCTGGGACCTGGATTGCGTCATCGGATTTCGAGGACCCATCGCCGCGCCGGAAATGTGTAACGGACTGATGATCCCGATTGTGGCCTTCGATCAGATCTATTCCTTTGACCGCGATGCGCTGATCAAGGCCATCCCTAAACCCGAGAAAACTTCGGCCAAAGAATTCGCTCCGGCGGCGGAAGAGCTCTTCGACCGCATCATGCAGTTGGCTGACAATGCCGGGGCCACCGACGAGAATAGGGCGTTGAACTATCTGGCCGTGCGCTATCAGGCCATTTACGCCAACGCAGCCGAAGCCTTCGCGCGCAACGCTTCTCTGACCAGTGTGGACTTTCAGACCTCGCCTTTGAGCGGCACCCGCAAAGTGGTCGAGGTGATTTTTTCTTACACCAATCGCAACACCGACGTGGTGGAGAAGTTCTTCACGCGGGTCGATGTCACGGAGGAGTTTCCGTTCCTAATCACCAAACTGTCGCCGTATTACGACCGCTAAGCTTAACCCCGAAAGGAGGCGAGCGTGAGCATCAAGACGCCTGGATTCACCGCGGGGGAGGTGTTGTGCCGGACGACTGCACAATATGTTGCGGCCGAAGCCGAGCCTGGCGGGTCCGACGGCAAGGTTGTCCCGCAACTGTTTTATATCTGGATGGGTGGAGGACGATGCGCGGTCGGCGAATATGCAGGCGGGGCCTGCTGGTATTATGGGCTCGTCAGCTGCCACTGTGACGGCGCCGGAAACTGCCAACCCGATAGTCGCGGCTTTCCAGCCCCTTTTGGAATTCCGCGTCTTTTGTAGGGTTTTGACCGTGCGTCTCGCCAGTCTCACTGGGCGGGTGCAGACGCTTTGGGTGAGCGAGTTCCGGTGCTGGGTCGAGAAGTTCTTCGCGCGCGTGGACCTGACCGGGGCGGTACCGTTCCTGGTCGCGAAGCTCTCACCCTTCCTGGTCGATGGTTTCACTGCAACCGGATAGACCTTTTGAGCTTGTTCTATGGATGACGACCCGGATTAGGAACAGATTCTTGGGTCAGTTGGGATGGCCGCATGGCGCGGAAAACCCAGCATCTCTGATTGGGTGAAACGGTTAAGGATTGAAATTCACTTTATAGAAAGCGTCCACGCCACTGGTTCTGCCCCGATTTGCATGGCGGGGTATGCTGCGGGTTAACAACCGACGGGGCTGGCGCACACTCTTAGCCAGTGCCGATTGCTTCCGTGGCTATATGGCACAGTCCGCCGGCGTGCACCTGAGCCATCCTCGGAGCCAGTGGTCCCGTTGTTTTGGCATTGAATCTTGGAAATCGGAAGGGAGTTTTCGATGAACAGGTTGTTGCTTATGGCTTGGGGCGCCTCATTGCTTTGTCTTTCGGGCTGTTGCACCCCCGGTGTGATTGGTTCCCAGCAGGTAACGCTGAACGCCCAACAAACCTCCCAGTGGTGCTGGGCGGCCAGCGGCGAGATGTGCATGAACTTCATCCATCCTCCCTCGAGTGTCGCCCAGTGTGATGAAGCCAACAAGGAGTTCGGACGGTCAGACTGCTGTAATTCTCCTGTCCCGGATGCCTGCGTGAACGGAGGATGGCCGCAACCCGACAAGTATAATTTCAGTTACCAGACGACTTCCGATGCGGCTCTTTCGTGGTCTGACCTGCAGAGCCAGATCTACTGCTTGAACAAGCCTTTCGCCTTCTCCTGGCACTGGCCGGGCGGCGGAGGACATATGATGGTGGTCACCGGGTACGTTACGGTCAATGGCACCAACTACGTAACCGTTAACGATCCCTGGCCCCCCAATGTCGGCAACCAGTGGGTGAACACTTATGACTGGTATGTAGCATCCCCCGGGGATCACACACACTGGAACGATTATTACAATATCACCTACAAAGGAGGGCAATAGCATGCGTCTAGTGATGGCCTCCAGCGCAGCCCTTGTCATGGTGTTTGCGCTCGCATGTCATAAGCAACCAAAGTCTCCATCTCCCGCACACCAGCCCGAGGATGCTGCAATGCGCGGGCTGGCGACCCTTCAGAAAATGATCACACCGCAGAATTTCAAAAGTATGGGGTTTGAAACCTTCGACGAAGTGCGTTCGGCGACTTTGGGTGAACCTCTCGCCATCTTCCAGGTGCGGCTTGATCAGTTACGGGCCTACGAGCCGGGGGAAGATCCGAACAAGCTTCTGGTGGACTCGGGGCAGATGATATACCCGGTTGCGGCAAATGGCAGCGTGCGGTCTTCAATTGTTGTCGTCAAGACGGAAGAGATCTGGAAAGCCACGCGCTTTGGCGGCCCGAATCTTATTCAGGCCCTGGCGAAGTCGCGGAGTTCCGAGGCCCAGTCATCGCAGGCGGCTGAGAAACCCTATTTCGTCGTGCAGATTCCGGCGTTGAGCATGTACTTTCTCGGATACCGTGTGGGAGGCAGGCTTATGCTGACACCCCTCCTTGATGATCCCGCACATAAATTCAAAGCCGGTGAGGCTATGCCCGCTGATGTGGTGCTGGGTGAATTGGTGGGCGCGGCCAACAAGTATAACGGTTTGCCCGATTGAAGTCGGGAGGCGAAGGCAGATTCACGAGCGCTGATCTCATGGAAAACGCATTCTGCCGGGTTGATGTCGCGGAGGAACTTCCGTTCCTGCTCACGAACCTGTCGCCGTATTACGACCGCTAGATGCAAGAACAAAGATGTCGGCGTCCTTTCACATTTAGTCTACTAGGAAAGGAGATGTTAAGTGAACACGACGAATTTGCCTGGATTTGCCGCAGAGGCCTCTCTCTATCACACGAGCGGGCACTACCAGTCTGTAGGGACTCGGGCCTCTGTTGCATCGAAAAGTTCAGCGATAGTACCACAGCTACCGCAACTTGGCGCGGGATCATGGAGAAGCGTGTCGTTGCCGCCCTGGCGCCTCGCGCCTTACTTCTCATGCGGATGGAACGAGAAAACATTGAAAAGCGAGTGCACATGTTCCGGCGACAGGGATTGTAACAACATGTTCACTTCAGGTTTTTGCGGTGGGAATGCAAGCTGCGACACCGGCGCAGGCACATGCAGGTGTGATCTGAAATTGTGAAAGGGCGAGTGCGGTCCGCTGGTTGGCCCAGAGCGGTAACCCTGCGATGTTCTGTGTTCGCAGCCAAAGTCGCCCTGAATGAACCTGCCTGAGAGCCAGCCGGCAAGGCCGGCGGCGTTGCGTCGCGAAGTTTCTCGCACCCGCCGATGGGACCGAGGAGTTTCCATTACTGGTCACCAAGCTGTCGCCATATAACGACCGGTGACCGGAACGTTAGGCTTGGCCTTGGGCCAAAATGTTTCGCCCGAGGGAGAAGCTACAGGTCAGTCCCGCCAGAACAAAGGAGGTTTGAAGTGAACGCAACAAGGTTGCCCGGATTTACCGCGAAGAAATCACTTTTGAGGGCGACGAATCAACCGGACAGGCAATTGCCCGTTGCTATGCCGACGCGTGGCTTCGAAAACAGCCTGAGCCGATCGGGATTGGTGTTACCGGCGGAAGACGTGCCTGGAGGTCCCGGCAATGTGCCATCCGGTTACGGGCGAGATTGCCAGCGCGTTCCTTATTGGGTCTGTGTTGGCAAGAGCTGCTGGACCGAGTACACCTGGGTCTGTACCTATTATCCGATCACCCGTGCGCAGTAAGAATCTGAAGGGGTCGCTGGCTGGCGCACAGCGGAGCTGTGCGATTTCGAGAGCCATCGGCGAAATGAATCGCAGATCTTCGATCTGCGCTAGCCGGTCCAATCGCAACACCGACGTGGTGAGCAAGCAGGAGGTGCGCGTCGACGTGGCCGGGGTGTTTCCGCTCCTCGTCACCAAGCTGTCGCCGTACTACGACCGCTGAACCGGACCATTTTGACCGACAGGAGACAAAAATGAATATACCAGGATTTGCTGCGGAAGCATCGCTGTACAAAACCGGACAGTCGTACCGGGGATCAAAAGGGGTTTCGGGCGTTGGGACGGCTTCACCTATTGTCGCCGCACAAACGTCATGCATCGATTCATGTTGGCAACAATATGGTCTTTGTGCGGGTTTGTGCCTGCTGACTTTTAACCCGGGTGCGATTGCAGCATGCGAATTCGGCTGCTGGGTAAAAAACCTGTTCTGCCAAGCCAATTGCCCTGAGGGCGGTGGAGGCGGAGGTACGCCCGAATGTTGTCCGTTCGGCAGGACATGCCGCTGCGGCGGTAAATGTGTGACGGTAAACGGAAGGCTAAGCTGCGTTGACGGAGTGTGCCTGGGCCCGCATGAACAGTGCCCGTAGCGCGGGTAAAACAGGCCGCTAATTTCGATTCCGAAAGAGTGCAGGCACTGTGCCTGGAGGTTTTTCGTGCGCGCGGACGTGACCAAAGAACTTCAGTTCCTGGTCACCAAGCTGTCGCCGTACTATGACCGCAGAACCACAAAAATAAGAGGAGATAACTGATGAAAATGCCACAATTCACTGCCGAAAGGGCGCTCTGCCTGATCGTGGCGCAAAGCCGTGCGCCCGGCACTTGCGACGGCGCAGCCAAGGACGGCAGAATCGTGCCCCAATATTTCCTGATCCCAGTGGGCCCAGGTCGCTGCGCCGCGGGAGACTATGCCGGCGGGGCGTGCTGGTACTACGGTATCGTAAGCTGCTAGATGATGTGTGCAGCTTCTTATATCGCCGTCCGTTCGGAGTTTCTTCAAACGCGCGCGTCGGCGTGGCCGAGGAGTTTCCATTCCTGGTCACGAAGAAGTTGCAGCATTAAAACCCTGCATCTGCGAAACACACGAAAGGAGCCTACGATGAGTCTTCCAGGTTTCACTGCGGGGAAATCGGTCTACCGAACTCTCGGTGTCTATCGAGTGGGAGGCGCGGTGCAGGCGTCGGGACTTGTGCGGCCGGCCGCGGGGGAGCCCATCAGTTGCTGCACACGATGCCTCACCGAGTGCAGCGATAGTCCGGAGAGTTGCTTGCGCGAGTGCTCCTCACGGTGTGGTTTGCCGTGTGGGCCGTCCAATTGCGGGCCCTGCCAGTGCAGGTTTGAGTGCTCCCAGCAGTGCTGCGACAACGTGGGACACTGCCAGTCCCAGGGTTGCGGATTGCCATTTGGGCTGTGAGTGCCCGGTCTGGCGCCGCGAACAACGGAGGCCGGGACGCGCCCTCCTCTGGCGCCCTGGCGAGCGACGGGAACGGACAATGCGTACCAATTGCCCGCCCGCAACCACGCATTTCGGTTCCAGGAGTTTCAAGCGAAAGGAGAACCATAGAATGAGCATGCCAGGATTTACCGCCGAAACTTCGCTCGGCAATATAATGCGAAGCTACATCCTCACCTCGAGGGCCCAAGCAGAAACCGGAGGTGTGGCGCCGCAGGGCTTAATTGTTACTCCTTGGGGGGACCTCGTTTATTGCTATAACGAGGGCGGCTTTAGCGGCTGCTTTACCATACATAGACACAGTTATACGTTGTTCTGAGAAAGGCAGACTCACTTAGCGGCGGCTGGCGCCCACCCCAATCCCACAAGGTAGGCTTTGAGATCCGTTTGCCTTGGCGGGGTTGACGTATACCTATGCTTAATTGTGCCGAGCCTCAAATAAGAGAGGGCTTCCGTGCGGTCCAAAGCTTGCGAGACTTCCATGATTACAACTCAGGTATAGGCGCGAACCTGCCCATCTGAATGCGTAATTCTTTACCCAAAGCTGCGCAGTCCGCTGAAGGTAGATCCCAGGCGAATGGGCTGGCCTCAATGAGAGACAATTCAAAAAAAGAGGAGAATAAGCATGTCAATCGATCAAAGTTCACCCTTGTGGGCAGTTCTCGCTGATTGGATAAAAATCCTGCTCACACTTCCGGATCCACCCCCGGAGCAGCTAGTCCAATTGTCGGACGTTGCTGTTCTTACGGCAATTTCGGCTTTAACGGAACGGTTATCACCGGAGGTGGGGACTGAACTGCGCAAGACCCTAACGCCGATCAAGGCTAGATTTAAATCGGCCGCCGTTTAGCCACCTCTTCTCATCAAAAATTGATAAAGGCTGCCTTCTCTGGCATGGCGTTTGGTTTAGAAAAACTTGCGCCAGCGGGAAAAGGCAGCCCTATGATCGCAGAGTTTAAGGGAAAATCATTTGAATCCGGACAATTGGGCCGGCCGGAAGCGCGGGCGGTTGTTGACGGCTGGGCGACCACCCGCAGTTCAAGGCGCTGCCTGGTCATCTGCGCCGGAAGCTTGCCAAAACGGCGGTGGAATTTTCAGTCCTGAATACAACCCTCTTTGACCTTGGAACTCTTGGCCTGAAGCACAGCCCCTAAAACGACGCTGGAGGCGGCGCAAAGCAAGGCGCCGGCAGGGCCAGCGCACTCCAAGGCGGCCTTTGCCCGTGTGCGGTGTATAATGCAACGCATCAGCTGAGGGGGATACGCTGCATGCCCATCAAGGCCAATAACTCCGAAAAACCCAGAAACGGCGGCGAAATGGGCTTTGAACAGAAGCTCTGGGCCGCCGCCGACGCGTTGCGCAACAACATGGACGCGGCGGAGTACAAGCACGTCGTCCTCGGCCTGATCTTCCTCAAATACATCTCCGACGCGTTCGAGGCCAGGCGCGTGGAGCTCGAAAAGCAAAAGGCACAGGGCGCTGACCCGGAAGACCCGGACGAATACCGCGCCGCCAGCGGGCAACGCCAACTATGCCTGGGTGCGGCACTTCATCCACCATCTTGCACCCACGGGCCTCGCGGGATTCGTGCTGGCCAACGGTTCCATGTCGTCGAATCAATCGGGCGAAGGAGAGATTCGCAAAGGCATCATTGAGGCGGACCTGGTTGACTGCATGGTGGCGCTGCCCGGCCAGCTTTTTTACGCCACTCAGATTCCGGTTTGCCTGTGGTTTATCGCCCGCAACAAAAGGAATGTCCGTTACGTGGGCGCCGAAGCCGCTAAACTGGATGCCGCCATCGCTGCCAACCTCAAGGAGCTTGGTATGGCAAGTAGTTCGACTCAGTGACATCTCGCTCAAGATTGGCTCGGGCGCGACACCGCTTGGGGGTAGCGCGTCGTATGAACCACAGAGACGCAGAGGCACAGAGAAGGACCGAACGAAAAAATATCTGCTCTGTGCCTCTGTGTCTCAGTGGTACAAAGGAACAAACAATGCCTGAACAAGACCCCCTGACCGGAAAAGTGATTGGCGCGGCGATTGAAGTTCACCGTGCGCTCGGTCCGGGCCTGCTCGAATCGGCCTACGAAGAGTGTCTCTGCCATGAGTTGAATCTGTCGGGGCTGGGCATCCAGCGCCAGGTCCCTCTCCCGGTGGTCTATAAAGGCGTGCGGCTCGACTGTGGCTACAGACTGGACGTGGTGGTGGAAGGGCGGGTGCTAGTGGAACTGAAGACTGCGGAGCGCCTGCTGCCGATTCACGAAGCGCAACTGCTGACGTACCTCCGGCTCGCCCAAATCCACACCGGGCTGCTCCTCAACTTCAACGTCCCGGTTCTGCGCGATGGAATCAAGAGAATGGTGTTGTGAAACACGGAGACACACAGGCACGGAGAAAAAACTTAGGGTAAAAGATAAAGACAAGGCTAAAGATAGGCCAGTGATTGCGGAGGTTTTACATTTCCATTTTTCTCTGTGTCTCCGCGCCTCTGTGGTGAATGAAACATGACCGCGATCGCCGAGTCGACAGTCTCATCAGGAAGCGCCTGCGGCTGCCGGCTTGAAGAAGCCGGACATCTCGATTCTGTCAGACGATTTCCTTGCGGAGGCCAGCCGCCTGCCCCAAAAGAATCTGGCGGTAGAGCTTCTGCGCAAGCTGCTGAGTGATGAGATTAAGAGCCGGTCGCGGCGGAACGTGGTGCAATCGCGCCAATTTTCTGAACTGCTGCTGAATTCGATTCGCAAATATCAGAACAGGGCCATTGAGGCGGCGCAGGTGATTGAGGAGCTGATCGCCCTCGCCAGGCAGATGCGCGAAGCGAACGATTACGGTGTTGGAGCAGGCCGAAGCGCTTTCAGCCGGCTGGGCGCCGGCATGGACCCTCGCCCGCGGGCAGGGCGCGCCTTGTCCGCCGGGGGGCGAACGCCTTTCGGCCCTGCGACGGCATGTATATTTTGCATACGTCTTGCACGTTTTAGACAATCTATATCTTGACGTGTCTGATTCCGCCCGGGCATATTAAGTGTGCGCGTCGCGCTGGGCGACGCGCAGAATGTTGTTTACCGTTTCTTCGCCCCCTCTTGCTGGCCCGCACATTAAAATCACATTTCAAGTGTCACCTGGGTGCGCCGCTCTGTGCCTGCGCCGGCCTAACCTGTCCTGATGTAGCCGGAATCGGGGAGCGCCGGCTTGTTCAGAGATTAAGAACCAGGAAGCGACGGTCATAAGCCGCCCATAGCAGTTTGTTGAAAAACGTTCCGAGGACGTCATCCTGACCATACGCAACGGATCTGCTTTTTGCGGAATTAAGCACATACGAGGTTCCTCGTCGCTTACAGCTCCTCGGAATGACAGGCGGCATGAGTTTTTCAATAAACTGCTGCAACGGAACCCGCCAGCCGTATGCCGACCGGACACGCATAAATGGCGAAACATTAGAACCTTCCCGCCCAGGGACCGAAGCTAGAAGGCCCGCTGTTTTACCGGGGAAGCAGGATTTGGAACACTGCCTCATCGCCAAATTAGGTGGCGCAAGGCGGCAATAATCATAGACCGGGCGCTACCGCAAGGCGCCGGCGCAGCGCAATATTAAGACCGCCAAAGATTAGAACAACCCTCCCAAGCAACGAAGCTAGAAGACTCACTAATAGGCTCTGGAAGCATAACTTAGATCGCTGACTTGCTGAATTGTGGGGTGGTGGGAGCGGCGATGGGTCAAGGCACAAAGCGCGGCCCGCTGGCGAACGCGATTTCAGATTCGAGGTTGCGGATTCCAGGCCATGGGCAGCGAAAATCGGAGACCGCTGGCCATAGACCAGCTCTGCGGCAGCATTCCGACCGGGCGCGACAGCCGAACACGCAGGTTCCAGACCGGCAAAGGCCGCGAAATCTGTCAGGCGCTGGAGTTCCGTGCCCAAAGAGTGAAGCTACAAGGCCCCGCTATTCTGGCTTGGATGCGGGATTTAGTATGCTGCCGCACCGCGCCAGAGAACGGCTGGCGGCAGAGCGTTGGCGGGGGCCGAAACGGTATGGCCGAGATCTGGTTAGGCGCCGGGCTTGCGGACCGCGGGTGGATTTGACGCGCCCGCTTTGCCGCCGTTATGATAATAAGCTGGGTGTGCAGGAAGTTTGACCATCGGTCCTTCCCCGTTAGATGCAGCCCCACCCCTTAACCCTTTTGAGGATACCCAATGAATGCCAATGATCTGCGGCCAGGAATGGTCATCAAGCACAATAATGAGCTTTACACAATTCACAAGGCGGAGCACCGCACGCCCGGCAACCTGCGCGCCTTCGTGCAGGCCAAGATGCGCAGCCTGCGCACTGGCGCCATCAGCGATCACCGCTTTCGCTCTGAAGACAATGTGGAGCGCGCGATCATCGACGAAACGGAGATGCAGTTTCTTTACGCGGACGGCGAGAATTTCTACTTTATGAACACGGAGAATTACGAGCAGATACACCTGCACAAGGAAGTAGTAGGCGACCGCGCGCTCTACCTGGTTCCCGACGTGATGCTGAAGGTGGAATATTACGAGGGCCGCCCCATTGATATTTCGCTGCCGGCCACCGTGGATCTGAAGATTGTGGAGACGGAACCCGGCATCCGGGGCGGCTCCGCCACCAACGTGGGCAAGCCCGCCAAGCTGGAAACCGGCCTGATTGTGAGCGTTCCGCCCTTTATTTCTGAGGGTGAAACCATTCGCGTGGATACGGCCGAGGGCAAGTACCTGGAGCGCGTGAACGTAAAGCAATAGGCATCCCCGCAATGCCCGCGGCCGCCTGGCCGGCACAGCTAAAAAGGAATTACCCTTTCCGTAAGCAGAGAAACGCCGGTGGGAGTCACCTGATAAATCGCCTCGTAACGATTGGGTTTGGTGTTGGCTTCGACGGCTTGTATATACTCATCCTCTTTAAGGTAGCGGATCGTGAACTTCTCTCCTGAAAATTCTATCTTCCCGTCGTAGGCGTCCTTAGTCTCCCAAATCTGCTGAATGGATTTTCCATTGAAGTTGTAAACCGCGGCGGAAAGACGCAACTGGCTTTTGCCCAGCCGAAATCCATAGACCATAAAACGGAAATCGCCGGCCGCCGAGGGAGCGAAAAAGGCGTAATTCAAGCCGCAATGCGGAACAAAATCAGTGAGCGCGGCAAATTGCGGCTTGCCTTGAACCGTGGGATAAAGGGCGATCACGTTAACTCGATTATAGTCCGTCCAGGAAAGCGTGTAGCCGGCGCCTATCAGATTCTGGCCCTTCCACGGCTGAACGAAGACCATGGGATCGCCCGCCAGAGGAGCGTGAAGTTTTGAGAAATCGTTATCCAGATGGCGGCGAATGCGAACGTCAAGCGGCACGCTGGCATCGCCCTGGGCGGCGCCGCCGGCAGCCAGCCAGCTTTGCAAATCGTCAAGCACCAGCTTCTGGATCTGGCTGGTTAAAGGCTGGGATTCATCAAGCGGCACGCCGTAGAGCTGGCGGGCAATATAGAGCACATGGCCGGGAATATCCGTGGGCGGTCCAGCCTGCGCCTTGCGCTTCTTGCGGGCCAAAGCCGGCGGCGCGCTAAAGGCTGCGGCAAGCGCTGCCAGCGCCAGCAAAGCGGCCAGGGCGCGGCACGGCTGAAGGTTGTGGTAGGTGGTTTGTTGGAGCGGTTTAGTCATTCGTCTAGGTTCCCCCATCAGGCTGGCATCCGCCAGGTTGGGCAAGAGCCTGTTGCAAAGGCCCGGCCGTTTACCCGCGGCGCGCAGTGCAATTTTTCACCCTGCTTTTTGATGTTAAACTAAGTAGCACATGCGGGAAGACTTTTTAAAAAGAATTGAGAGAAAACCCGTGGTGTGCGATGGCGCGATGGGCACCATGCTGTATACCAAGGGCATTCCCTATAGCCAGTGCTTTGATGCGCTTAATTTGACGCAACCGCAGGTGGTAAAGGATGTCCACCTGGGTTACGTAAAGGCCGGCGCCGAGCTGTTGGAAACTAATACCTTTGGCGCTAACCGGATACGCCTTGCCATGCACGGGTTGGAAGGGCAGGTGAAACAGATCAACCAGGCCGGAGTGCGCCTGGCGCGTGAGCTGGCTGGTGAAGAACTTTATGTAGCCGGCGCTGTAGGACCGCTGGGCATCCGGTTGGAGCCGCTGGGCTCCACATCGCTGAAAGAAGCTCGCCAGGTGTTCCGCGAACAGATGGAAGCGCTGGTTGAGGCCGGGGTGGACGTTATCCTGATTGAGACCATGGTAGACCTGAACGAGGCGCGGCAAGCCTTGGCTGCCGCCCGCGAGGTTTGCAGCCTGCCCGTGATCGTGCAAATGACCGTCCAGGAAGATGGCAATACGCCTTTAGGCACCGCACCCGAGGATTTTACGCGTGCCTTGGATGAAGACGGCGCGGATTTAATCGGCTTGAATTGCAGCTTGGGACCGGCCGGGGTTCTGCAGGTGCTGGAGCGTATGGTGCGAGTGACCGGCAAAAAGCTTTCTGCGCAGCCCAATGCCGGTTTGCCCCGCATAGTGGGAGGCCGCAGTCTGTACCTGTGTTCCCCCGACTACATGGGGGAATACGCGCGTCGCTTTATTGAGAACGGAGTGCGGTTGGTGGGCGGCTGCTGCGGAACCACGCCGGAGCATATCCGGGCTATCAAGAGCGCGGTGCGGTCGCTGGCTCCATCAGCTTCGCGACGCCAAACGATGGTAAGTTCGGGCGGCATTTCTACCTATGAGCCGGTTACCGTTGAAAAGCGCTCCCGCTTTGCGGCGCTTTTGGCCAGCCGTGAGTTTCCCGTGGTGGTCGAGATGCTTCCACCCAGGGGCTGCGATACCGCCCGCGAGCTCGAGGGCGCTCGCTACCTGAGCGAAATGGCCGTGGACGCTGTGAATATTCCCGATCGCATTGGTGGCACGGCGCGCATGAGCCCACAGATGCTGGCCGTTGCCATTGCGCTGGCCAAAAAGCCTGAAGTGCTGCTGCACTACAGTTGCCGCAGCCGCAACGTGCTGACTATTCAATCCGACTTGCTGGGATTGCACGCCCTGGGGCTGCGCAATATTGTAGCCGTTACCGGCCAGCCACCGTCAGGCGTGGAGTATCCTGAGGCGACGACGGTTTTTGACGTGGATTCGATAGGCCTGGTCAACATTTTGGCTCATCTGAACCGCGGCCTGGACGCTGCAGGTAATCCCCTGGGCGCGCAGACTTCGTTTCTGATCGGCGTTACCGCCAATCCCGCCGCCCTCAACATGGAAGAAGAGATTCGGCGGTTCCAATATAAAGTGGAAGCGGGCGCCAACTTTGCTATTACCAGCCCGGTGTTCGACGTGCAAAAGCTTCAGGATTTTCTGGAGAGCATTAAGGTGGCAGGCGCGCCGCCCATACCGATTCTGGCCGGCATTTTGCCGCTTACGAGCTATCGCAATGCGGAGTACCTGAACAACGAGGTTCCCGGAATTACGGTGCCGCCGGTCATTCTTGAGCGGATGAGAAAGGCCGACGCGGGTGACGCTGCGCGAGCAGAGGGTTTGAAAATTGCGCAGGAGATGCTGCAGCAGGTGCGCGGCATGGTGGAGGGCGTGCAAATCTCACCACCTTTCGGGCGCTACGCAATGGCTGTTGAAGTGGCTCAAGTGCTGAAGAAAAATGCCGGAATGGAAGTGGTTGGCTAGGAGAAGCGCAGTTCTGAATACGGGCTGAAGACTGGTTCTTGATCGGCATTGGCCGCACGCACCGGCCGCCCCACAGGGCATACACGGCGCAGTTCGTTCGGCTGGCATGGGTTATATGCGCTGCCTGACCGCGCCTTGTGCGACACAGCGAAAGGCAAAATGGCTTCCACATCAAAATCAGGCAAGACAGAAAGCTTTGAGAAAAATCTTGAGCGCCTTGACGCTATTGTTGCCCAATTGGAGAATGCCGACCTGCCGCTTGAAAAAGCCTTGCAGCTTTACGAGGAAGGCATGCAGCTTTCCAAGGTTTGCGGACAGCAGATTGAGGAGGCCGAAGGCCGCGTAGAAGTACTCCGCAAAGGGGCCGGAGGCAAACTTGAACCCGGACCTTTCTCAGACGAGGAGGATTCGGAAGTCCCGTGAATGCTGCTTCCCACGCTGAAACTGCCGGTCTGCGCGAATATCTTGATGCTTGCCGCTCGCGAGTGGACGAGACCTTGGATCATTACCTGCCGCCGGCCAGCCAACATCCGGAATCCATCCACCGTGCCATGCGTTATGCGGTGTTTGCGGGCGGCAAAAGATTGCGCCCGATACTTGCGCTAGAAGCGGCAAAGATGTTGCAGGGTGAAGACAAGGTTGTGATGCCGTTTGCGGCTGCACTGGAGCTGATCCACACCTATTCACTGATCCATGACGACTTGCCGGCGCTCGACAACGATGACCTGCGTCGCGGTAAGCCGACCCTGCACCGGGCATTTAATGAGCCCACGGCCATCCTGAGCGGCGACGCCTTACTGAGTCTGGCCTTTGAGGTAATTTGCACCGGCGACCGGCCCACCGCAGACGTGAAGCTGCGTTTGATTCGCGAACTGGCCCAGGCCATTGGCACGCGCGGCGGCATGGTGGGCGGCCAGGTGGTGGATTTGGAAGCCACCGGCGGGTCGCACCTGGACGCGGCAACACTGGAGTATATTCATGGTGCAAAAACTGGTGCCCTAATCCGCATGGCCGTCCGCGGCGGAGCGCTTTGTGCCACCTCCGCAGAAGCCGAGGTGGAGCGCCTTTCGTTTTACGGCGAAAAGATTGGCTTGGCCTTCCAAATTGCTGATGATCTTCTGGATGAGTCCGGCACGCCTGAATCGCTCGGTAAGACGCCCGGCAAAGACCGTCAACAGAACAAGGCAACTTACCCCTACCTGCACGGGCGAGACCAATCTGTGCGGACCGCGGCGCGATTGGTTGATGAAGCTTGCTCGCTTCTCGCTCCCTACGGCCCGGCGGCGGACCGCCTGCAGCAAATTGCGCATTTTTTGATCGAAAGGAACGCCTGATGGATTACCGCTATTTGCCCCACCTCGATTCACCCGAGGATTTGAAAAAGGTGCCACGTGAGGAGCTGCCCCAGGTGGCGGCAGAATTGCGTGACTACCTTATTTCGGTCATCTCGAAGGTGGGCGGACACCTTGCCTCCAGCCTGGGGGCCGTGGAACTGACCCTGGCGCTCCACTATCTGTTTGACGCTCCTCGCGATAAGATTGTCTGGGATGTAGGCCATCAGGCTTACGGCCACAAGATCCTGACCGGCCGCCGGGACCGCTTTCCCACCATCCGGCAATACGGAGGGATATCTGGATTCCCGGTGCGCGATGAAAGCCCTTACGACACCTTTAATGTTGCCCATGCCTGCACCGCAATTTCCGGCGCACTCGGCATGGCGGTAGCCCGCGATTTGAAAGGCGAGGATTTTCACGTTGTCGCTGTTGTGGGCGACGCGGGATTGACCGGTGGCGTGGCGCTGGAGGGCATCAATAACCTGGGAACGCTGCAAAAAAAGGTGCTGGTCATACTGAATGACAACAAGATGTCGATTTCGCCTAACGTGGGGGCCATTGAGGGCTACCTGAACCGTGTTGTGCACGGCCAGGCTTACCATCGCGTGACGCAGGAAGTGGAGAAGATGATTCTCTCTCTGCCTCGCCTGGGCCCTCGGCTGCTGCGCCTCTCGAAGGACATTGTGGATTCCGCAAAGACCCTTCTGCTGCCCGGACTGGTATTTGAGGAGCTGGGATTTGAATACGTGGGCCCCGTGAATGGGCACAACATGGACGAATTGCTGGGCGTACTGGCGCGCGTCAAGAACAACACCCGCCCCACACTGCTGCATGTGGTCACGCAAAAAGGCAAAGGCTACCCGCATGCGGAGCGACTGCCTGGCAAATACCATGGCGTTACCCAGTTTGATATCCAAACGGGAGCATTCCACAAGACACCTGCCAAGGCGCCCAGTTACACCTCAGTATTTGGCAAAGCCGTATGCAGCCTGGCAGAGAAAGATCCCCGCATTGTGGCTATTACGGCGGCCATGTGCGAAGGAACGGGCCTGGACGAATTTGCCAGGCGCTTCCCAGACCGGTTCTTTGATGTCGGCATTGCGGAGCAGCATGCCGTTGACTTTGCCGTTGGCCTGGCGTGTGAGGGCATGCGGCCCGTAGCCGCCATTTACTCAACCTTCCTGCAGCGCGCTTACGATCAGATTGCGCACGACGTCTGCTTGATGAAGGCGCCGGTCACGCTGGCGTTGGATCGTGGCGGCCTTGTAGGTCAAGATGGGCCGACCCACCACGGCCTATATGATATTGCCTATCTCACCGCACTGCCCGGCCTGGTGGTGATGGCGCCCAAGGATGAAAACGAGCTTCGCCACATGCTGGCCACCGCGATCGCGCTGAACGGCCCGGCCGCACTCCGCTATCCGCGGGGAAACGGCGTGGGCGCGGCGATTGACGACACTTTCAAGACGCTTGAAATCGGAAAGTCGGAGATCCTTCGCGATGGCGGCGACATTGCCATTCTGGCGCTGGGCAGCATGGTCTATCCGTGTCTTGAAGCCGCATCCCGTCTTGAAGCCATGGGCATTCATTCCACGGTCATCAACGCCCGCTTCGCCAAACCGCTGGACGAAGAATTGATCTCAATCCTGGCAGCGGAAAAGCAGTTCCTGGTAACCGCCGAGGAGGCCACGGAAGCCGGAGGCTTCGGCGCCAGCGTCGCGGCGCTGCTGCACGACCGCAAAATTCCGACCAGCATTTTGAGAATTGCCGTGCCTGATCGCATTATTCCCCATGGCGCGCCCAATCTGCTGCATGCCAAATACGGGCTGGATGCCGACGGAATCACCGAGCGCATCAAGAATTTTGCCAATGAGTTTCCGGTGCGCCCGGAATTAAAATTCCGCTCCCTGTTGCGGCCTTAGTTTTGGCGCAATGATGGCCCGGCAATCCATTAACGGACGCTGTGAGTGCTGCGACTGGCCCTGAATGTGTGCCTCCGCGCCCGACAGATGCTGAGGCGCCACAACCTCCGTATGGGCGGGAGTTGTTTGCTCGCGCCTTTGCCCAGGCTCAACTTCATGCTTCGCCGCTCAGTTCCCAGAATCCGCTGTGACCGCCTGCTGGTCGACCGCCAGGTGGTAGAATCCCGCGAGCGCGCTCAGGCAATGATTCTGTCAGGTCAGGTGTTGATCAACGGGCAAAAGGTTGAAAAGTGCGGCGCCCTGGTTCCAAACGGGGCCGAGGTGCGAATTCTGGGCGAACAGGCGCGCTATGTAAGCCGCGCCGGATATAAGCTGGAAGCCGCCTTGGATCACTTTGGTATCAGCCCGGCCGGCTGCGTCTGCCTGGACGTAGGCGCGTCGACCGGCGGCTTTTCGGATTGCCTTCTACAGAGGGGCGCGGCAAAGATATTCGCGATTGACGCTGGCACGAATCAACTGGATTGGAAGTTGCGCCGCGATCCGCGTGTGGTTGTGCTTGAAAAGACCAATGCCCGTTACCTGGCGCCGGAAATGATTGGGGAGCCGGCGAATCTACTGGTGATGGATGTCTCCTTCATTTCAGCCACCCTGATTCTTCCCGCGCTTCCGCCGCTGTTGCAACACGGCGCGGAGGGATTGATCCTGGTAAAACCTCAATTTGAGGTGGGACGGGAAAAGGTGGGCAAAGGCGGAATTGTGCGCGATCCTGCGCTCCATCGCGAAGCAATTAAAAAGGTGCGAAGCAAGCTGGCTGAGCTGGGTTTTGTGCGCTTGGATGAGGCGGAAAGCGCGCTGTCCGGCGCTGAAGGCAACCGCGAATTTTTCCTGCGTGCGGTTTGGCCCTGATCCGCGTAAAATCGGGGGCGCTGCGCTGAGCGCTGGTGTTAGCCTGTGGCGCGTAAGGATAGAACCTTCATGCCAATTCGCAAAGTAGGAATTTTCTCGAAGCCCAAGAAGGCTGAGGTGGCGGAAATTGTTCCGGACCTGGTGCAATGGTTGCGTGAGCGCGGAGTGGAAGCGCTGCTGGATAAGGAAACCGGCGCCGCCCTCTGCCGATCCGAATTATGCCAGTCACGGAACGAAATTGCGGCTCAAATCGACCTGGCGCTGGTGCTGGGGGGCGACGGCACGCTGTTGGCCACAGCCAGGGCCCTGCGTCTGAAGCCAGTACCGATATTGGCCGTCAACCTGGGCGGTCTGGGGTTCCTGACGGTCATCACGGTTGAAGAGCTTTACGCTACGCTGGATGCAGTTTTGGCCGGCCAATTCAAGAGCGAGCGTCGCGTGCAGATTGAGGCGGAAGTTCTGCGCTCCGGCGAAGTGATTTCCACGTTCCTGGCTCTGAACGACGTGGTATTGAACAAGGGCGCTATTGCCCGTGTTTTGGACTTTGATGTGTGGGTAGATGGTGAGTTTGTCTCCACCTACAAATCCGACGGTCTGATTGTCTCCACCCCCACCGGCTCCACGGCTTACTCACTGGCAGCAGGAGGACCGGTGATTTTGCCCAGCGTTCACGCTTTTATCATTACGCCCATTTGCGCTCATACGCTCACCAACCGGCCCGTCGTAGTTCCGGATTCTGTAGCCATTGAAATTGCGGTAAAGACACAGCGGGAATCGGTGTACCTGACCGTGGATGGCCAGGTGGCCATCGCGGTGCGTAGTGATGATTCGGTACGGATGCGCAAGGCGTCCACCTGGGTAGAAATCATTCAGCCGGTGGAAAAAAGCTTCTATGAGATTCTGCGCCAGAAACTGAAGTGGGGAGAGCGATAGGCGTCTGATGGCAAAAAGGGGCAGAACTGCCAGTCATCCGCGTCCGACGTGTCCAGCATTCTGCCGGTTATTCGATTACATCCAAAGCCATCAAATCTTCCAAGCTTTCCCGGCGGCGGATAAGCCTTATCCGCTCGCCATCCACCAGCGCCTCCGCGGGCCTGGGCCGCGAATTGTAATTGGACGAAAGCGCGTATCCGTAGGCGCCCGCAGTCATCACCGCAAGCAAGTCGCCGGGCAAAACGTCGGGAAGCTCGCGATCCTGCGCCAGAAAGTCTCCGGTCTCGCAAAGCGGGCCTACCACATCGGCCACAATCTTCTCAGCGGCACGCAGGCGGGCGGGAATCACCTCATGATGAGATCCATATAGCGCCGGCCGCAGCAGGTCGTTCATCCCGGAGTCAACAACGACAAAATTCTTGGCCGGGTTCCTTTTCACATAAAGCACCCGGGTCACAAGCACACCAGCGCTTCCGATAATCGCGCGGCCCGGCTCAAGGATCAGACGATAGGGCGTGCCGCGAAGTCGCGCAGCCAGCCCGCTGGTCAAACCCGGAAAGTCGAGCGGCGTTTCACCGCGATAGGGGATGCCAAATCCTCCTCCAATGTCCAGGTCCTCAATGGCTAATCCCTCGGCGCGCAGCAGATCAGCGAGCGAGCGCACTTCGTCAAAGGCCTTCAGAAATGGATCAACGTCAAGAATTTGCGATCCGATATGGCAGGCAATGCCGCGTGGATTCAGGTGGGGCGACTTGGCCGCGTCGCGGTAGAGCTGCAGGGCAACTTCCTTGGGCACGCCAAATTTGTGGATGTGTTGGCCCGTGGAGATGTACGGATGGGTCTCAGCCTCCACGTCAGGGTTTACACGAATCGCCAGGGGCGCCCTAACGCCGGCCAACCGGGCGTAGCGTTGCAGTTCTTCCAATTCTCCCTCGGATTCAACGTTAATCATGCGCAGGCCCGATCGCAGCGCGGCGTTCAACTCCTCCGGGTTCTTGCCCACTCCAGAAAAGACGATGCCCTGGGGATCGGCGCCGGCGTGCAGGGCGCGTTCTAACTCACCGCCGGAAACAACATCGAAGCCCGCCCCCGCTTCACGCATCAGCGTGAGCAAGGCGAGGTTGGAATTGGCCTTCACGGAATAACAAATGAGGCATGGCAGATCTGCCAGGCCTGCTTCCAGGCGGCGGTAATTCTCCAGAATGGCGGCGCGGCTGTAAAGGTAGAGCGGCGTGCCAAATTCCTCCGCGGCGGCATTGACCTTCACGTGTTCACACATCAACTCGCCGTCGCGGAAATAGAAATCAGTTTGGTCGGCAAGGTTATTAAGCTTGGCCGTCTGGGACGAAAGTGTCGTCATGACTTGAGCAGGGCCGCCTTACAGTACACGAATCAGAACCATGGTTTGATCATCGCGGGGAGGTCTACCATCCTCGTATTTAGTAATTTCGCTGAAAATGCGCCCCATAAGAGTCTGCAGGGGCTTGCGACAGTGGTCTCGCAGCAGGGACTCCAGCCGCCGGTTACCAAACTCGCTCATCTCAGGATTGGTTGCCTCAACAATGCCGTCGGAAAACAACGCCAGCAGATCGCCTTTCTGCAGTGTAACGGCTGTTTCCTGATACTCGGTATGATCAAGCAGTCCCAATGGCACGCCTTCCGCCCGGATCGCCTGGGCGCGATTGCGGCGGATCAGCATTGGCAAAGGCATGCCGGCATTGGCAATGCGGAGCGAGCGGTTTTTCGGTTCCCAGGTGCAAAGGCTAAGGGTAAGAAAGTGCCCCTCAATCTTGCGCTCCAGCAGCATGGTATTCAGTTTTTTCAGCATCTCGGCCGGCATCAGCCGCTGCGGCGCAAGGCTGCGCAACGTTCCGCTGGCCATAGCCCCGTACAAGGCCGCGGGTGCGCCTTTGCCGCTCACATCGCCCACCGCGATCATGTGGCGGTCCTTGCCATAAGCCAAAAAATCGTACAGGTCGCCTCCCAGGCCTCGCGCCGGTTGAAAACGCACAAAAACCTCCAAGCCCGGAATGGCAGGCTTGGGAGTGGGCATCAGGTGCATCTGAATTTCACGCGCCCGCTCGAGATCGCGCTCCATGCGCGCCTCGCTGCGCACCGTGCGTTCAAAAAGGAGCGCATTCTCAATGGCAATGGCGATTTGCGGAGCGAGCGTGGAAAAAATCCGGACGTGTTCGTCGTTGAAATACGCGGGCAGGTTGCTTTCCAGATCCACTACCCCTATCACCCTGTCGCGATGAATCAAGGGCACGGATAGTTCGGAGCGCGTCTCTGGCAGCACTCGGATATAACGCGCGTCCTGCTGCACATCGGGAACATTCACCGGCTGGCGAAGTTTGGCGGCCGCACCCACAATGCCCTGCCCGAACCGCACGCTGAACTTATCGGGAAGGCTCTGATTCTGCTTGACTGAAATCACAGTGTTAAAAGTCTGTGTGGGCTCGTCGGCCAGCAGGATAGCAAAGCGGTCGTAGTTGATCAGGCGCTTCAGCAACGCGCCAATTTTGCGCAGCAGCTCGTTCAGCACCAGCACTGAGCTCATTTCGCGGCTTATTTCGTTCAGGAGTTGCAAGGTGCGTGCCTGGCGCAGGCTGCGGCGGTAAAGGCGCGCATTTTCGATGGCCACGGCAATCCGCCCGGCCAGCAACTCCAGCAGGTTCTGATGCTGCTCAGTGAAAAAATCCTTCCATGGTGCTTCCAAATCCATCACGGCGATTACCCGCCCCTTGAGGATCACGGGCACGGCCAGCTCCGAGCGCACTGCCGGCAGAGATTGTATGTAGTGCGGATGCCGCGTGACGTCGTTCACCAGCACGGAGCGCATGGTGGCAGCGGCTTCACCCACAATGCCTTCGTTCACCTTGATGCGCAGACTGCGCACTACATCCTGCGGATGACCCAGGCTGAAGCGGATGCTCAGCTCCTGCGTCTTTTCGTGCAGCATCAGAATGGCAAATACGTCGTAATTAATGGCGCGCTTGATGATCTCCGCCACCCGGCGCAGCAACTCATCCAGGTCTAAAGTGGAGTTGATCCTCTCACTCACTTCCAAAAGAAGGGTGAGCACTTCGGTCAGCTCCAGCGGGCGTGACGCAGCTTGAACGGATTCTTGCATGGGTTTGGGGATGCCGGAAAAATGCCGCCCTGCCTCTCCGCCTGAGTGCCAGGAAAGCTTGCGGAGACGGCGCGCCGGGTTGCCGGTAAGTGGCAAATAGTCCTTAAATCAGCCTAATGTTATCATAAAATTGCTAAAACTACTTCGCGCCCCGTCGCCCGCTCAGCTTATAATGTGGCCCCATGTTTACACTGGCCATCGACACAACTGGAGAATGGGGCGGGGCGGCGTTGTATCGCGGTGAACGCTGCCTGGAAAGTATTGCCGCCGAAGGCATGGCCAATTACTCCATCATTTTGTTTGAAGCTGTGCACGCCCTACTTACCCGCCAGAACCTGGAACTTCCTCTTGTCGACCTTTTCGCGGTGGCCAATGGGCCAGGCTCGTTTACTGGCATCCGAGTGGGATTGGCCGCGGCGCAAGCCTGGGCTATGGCCACCGGCCGCCCCGTGCGCGGTGTGAATATGCTTGACGCACTGGTTGAAATGGTGCAACCCTCCACTCCCTGGGCCGTTTCTTTACTCGACGCGCGGCGCGGCGAGTTTTATGCGCGCTTGTACCATCGCGCACAATCCGCTACAGGACCCGATGCTGGTGCCGGTTTCCGCCATTCAGGCGAAGGCACGGCCCTGCATCCGACGCAGGTTGCACCATTCCTTGCGGCCAACGTGACAGATGGCGAAGCTGTTACCCTGATAACGCGCCAGCACGAGGCAATCGCTAGCCGCCTTGTGCCGATGCTGCCCTCCAATAATAGCTGGATTGTGGTCGAAGGTCCTCTTTTCAATGCCATCGTCCGCCTGGCCCAGCGAGCTCAGGCAAGCACCCTTGGTCCAGATCCCGAAGAATTAAATGCTTGCTATATTCGCCGCCCCGATGCGGAGTTGGACTGGAAATGAGTGCCCGATCAGGCGGAAAGGACCTAAAGGCATGACGGCCTCATGCCCCTTCTGCGTCCGCCCATTTTCTCCGCCTGACCTCGAGGCCGTTTTGCGACTTCAATCCGGCATCTCCTCGTCGCCCACATGGACCGGCGAAGACTACCTTGATCTGGCGGGTAAGGGCGTGCTGCTGGCAGCAGAGACCCGGAGCGAGCCGCCGGTGGTAGCCGGATTTGCGGCCTGGCGGCTGGTCGCTGGTGAAGCCGAACTGCTGAACCTGGCCGTGGCGCCATCTTTCCGCCGTCAGGGCGCTGGACAAACCCTGATGCAGGCATCGCTTGAGGCCTTGCGGCTGAGACATGCCACTAGCCTGTATTTGGAAGTCCGCCCATCAAACCTTCCCGCAATCGCTTTGTACAAAAAATGGAATTTCAATTTGCTTCACGTTCGGCTCAACTACTTCCGGAACCCCATCGAAAATGCATGGATAATGCACCGCCTTCTGGTCGGTTGACGCTGCTCCCAACAAGCCTCCCATCCAATTAAGGCTATAGCGGTCTAAATCACGCATCACAGCCAGAGTAACAGTTGCCCCATCTTCGCTTTCAATGAGGGCAATTTCCAAATCTTCATCGGATCTTGGCGGTGCGTGCGACGGCCGGGCCTTTCCCGCTAATTGCTGCAAAGCGATAGAGCAACTCAAGGACGCACTGGTACAACTTCCAGGAGCGGTACAGGCGCACCACTTGTTCAAACGCCCCGCACAAAAAACACACGATTTATGCTCTTGACTACAGTTCACGGGTCGTTCCAGGCGAGAAGCCTGGGCACAAACATCCTCAAGACTAAAAGTGCAAATGAGCGCGAAAACTTAAGATGCAAGGGCCGAAGTGCTGTCGATGGTCCGCGTGTCTTTACGCCCTGAATGCACAAGGCGCGAGCTTGCAATTCCTGTCAGGGGCTTTTGGTGCCGGTTGGGGCTTGATTGTATAAATGGACTATACAAATTGTTGTGTCTCATACATCTAAAAGGCAGGTCGGTTTACGGCATGGCTCGCCCCCTCCGGCCCGAGTTCCTTCACAAACAGGCGTACGGTTCCATTTCGCAGAGGGTTGTGCTGGTTCGGCCGAAAGATATTGGCACTTCAGAGGGAGGCTGGAAGGCGGCGAAAACGGCGGCAGGGACCTGGCTGTGGGCAGTATTGCAGCCATAAGAGAGGCATGAGGCGCTCACACGGCGCCACTGACGGTTGGTGTTGGAAGGTGCAAACGTCTTGACAAATTGGTTCTTCTCGAATATTAATAGAAGTTTGCGGTTAGTCCGAGTGGAGTGGAGTGAAGCGTGGGAACGTATTTCCAAAAGGCGCACCGGGGTACGGTGCGATGGCAAGTGATTGATGCCGATGGCAAGGTGCTGGGCAGGCTGGCGGCTCGCGCCTCTCGGATACTGACAGGAAAGGCCTATCCGGATTACACTCCTCATGAGGATCACCGTGAGGGCTTGATTGTGATTAATGCGGAAAAAGTGGCGCTTACCGGAAACAAGCTGGAACAGAAGCTTTACCGGCATCACACCGGTTATCCGGGCGGTTTGAAGCAGATCACAGCTCGTGACCTTATGGCAACCAAGCCGACAGAAGTGGTGCGTGAGGCCATTGTCGGTATGCTGCCGAAGACGCGCCTGGGAGACCGTATGGCTCGCCGGCTTAGGATTTATGCCGGACCAGAACACCCTCACGCCGTTCAAAAGCCCGAACCCATCGTACCTAGCCGCTAGAACCAGAACAGGCAACAGGCGGCCGCAGACCAGTTTAGGATGAGGCTGAATCAGGCCGTGGATCGGCACGGGCGGCCTGTGAGGCTTTGCCCTCGCAAAGCCTGGGGCCAAGACACACTGCCGATAAGGAGCAGAAGTGGCAGACACAATACAATACCGCGCCACGGGGCGCCGCAAGACCTCGGTCGCGAGGGTGATACTCCGCCCTGGCGAGGGCAAGATTCAGGTGAATCGCCGCGCGGAGGAGAATTATTTTCCCGCCCATACGCTACGGGCTGAACTGCGCAGGCCGCTGGTTGCTGTGGAGCTGGCGGATAAATTTGATGTGCTTATTTTGGCGCACGGCGGTGGTATTCATAGCCAAGCCGGTGCTGCCCGCATGGGTATTGCGCGGGCGCTGCTGGCGTTTAACCCAGAGCTTCGTTCTCGGCTGCGACAAGGTGGCTTCTTGACGCGCGATTCGCGCGGCAAGGAGCGCAAGAAATACGGCCAGAAAGGCGCACGTAAGCGCTTCCAGTTCTCTAAGCGCTAGCAGATTTATTGTGCCACGCCGGCAAGCATTCGCAGCAATTGCCGGCGAGGGTGATCGGTTTTTGTTCGTGCCGCCGGCTGCAGAGCCCGCGGCCATGCAACGAGGAGGTCCATTGGCAGCAATCAGCATGAAGGAGTTTCTGGAAGCCGGCGTTCACTTTGGCCACCAGACGCGGCGCTGGAACCCGAAGATGAAGGAATACATCTTCGGCGAGCGGAATGGTATTTACATCATCGATTTGCAGAAGACCATGAAGTTATTTAAGGAGGCGGCCAAATTTGTTTCAGACCTCTCCGCCGAGGGCCGCACTCTGTTGTTTGTGGGCACCAAGCGACAGGCCCAGGAAGCGATCGCCGAGGAAGCGGCCCGTTGCGGCATGTTCTTCGTAAACCATCGCTGGTTGGGCGGCCTGCTGACCAACAACTCTACCATCCAGAAGTCAATCCAGCGCCTGAAGGAGCTGGAAGAGATGAGCAAGGATGGTCGCTATGACCTGTTGACCAAGAAAGAAGTACTGGGGCTGGAGCGCGAACGGCAGAAGCTGGAGCGGAACCTCGCCGGCATCAAGGATATTCCCGGGCTTCCCGACGCTCTGTTCGTGGTTGACTCAAACAGCGAACACATTGCAGTGACCGAGGCCCAGAAACTGGGCATACCTGTGGTAGCCATTGTGGATACCAACTGCGATCCGGATCCGGTTGATTACGTTATTCCCGGCAATGACGATGCGCTGCGCTCGATTCGGTTGTTTACTTCGCGAATTGCGGATGCAGTGATTGAAGGCCGCCAGGCAGCAGAAGAAAAGCGGTTAGAGGCTGAGAAGATTGCTGCCGAGCAGCGTGCTGAGGAAATTGAGGCAGATCGCCTGCGGGCTGCCATTGACGCTCAGCAGGCCGCAGGAATGGAAGCAGGTGCGGGCGAGGGATCTTTTGCGCCGTTTGAAGCGGACTTTCCCGCTGCGGCGCCTCCGGAAGATGTGAGTGATGAAAAGGTTCGCGTCTCGAAGGGCAAGCGGCGTGCTCAGGGGGGCAGACCCCGCAGCGTTGAGGAAACCGATTTCGAGGATTTGACCGCCAGCGACACCCCTTAGTCCTGCTGGAATTCAAACCCCAAGCCAGGCCAGCCTCCTCGCTTACCGAGTTGCTGAGTAGTGTCTCCAGGAGAAGATCGAATATGGCTGTAACTGCCGAAGAAGTGAAAAAGCTACGTGAAATGAGCGGCGCCCCGATGATGGAGTGCAAGAAGGCGCTGGAAGAGGCTGCCGGCAACCTGGAGCAGGCCTTTACCGTGTTGCGTAAACGCGGCCAGGCTAGCGCTGCAAAGAAAGCGGGGCGCACAGCTAATGAAGGCATTGTGGGGCATTATATCCACCCGGGTGCAAAAGTAGCAGTGATAGTGGAACTGAACTGCGAAAGTGACTTTGTGGCCCGCACTGAGGAGTTCCAAGGTCTGGCTCATGACATTGCCATGCAGATCTGCGCCACTGACCCGCGGTTCATTCGCAAAGAGGATGTAACAACGGACGTATTGGATAAGGAAAAGGAAGTTCTTTTGTCGCAGGCAACCACTTCCGGCAAGGCTGAAGCGGTGCTGAATCGCATTGTGGAAGGCAGGCTGGCCAAGTTTTACGAAGAAAATTGCCTTTACGAACAGCACTTCATCAAGGACCTGGCGGGCAACCAAACCGTTGGCGAGCTGATTCAGGCCAAGATTGCCAAGTTTGGCGAGAATATCAGCGTGCGGCGCTTTGCACGCTTCAAGGTGGGTGAAGCAGCTGCCAGGACCGCTGCGGAAGCCGCACCGGCGAACTGAGCGTTTGATTTAATAACGCTTACAAGGGGATTGATGGGATCACCTGCATTTCAACGAGTAGTTCTAAAGCTGAGCGGCGAGGCCCTGATGGGCCGGCAGAACTTCGGGGTTGAGCCGGACATGGTTCACCGCGTAGCGCAGGAGATTCATGAGGTGCAGGGGCTTGGTGTGCAGGTGGGCGTGGTTGTGGGAGGCGGCAATTTTATTCGCGGCGTCGCAGCCTCCGCCAGCGGTATTGACCGTGTCGTGGCAGACCACATGGGCATGTTGGCCACGGTGATCAACGGCCTGGCACTGCAGGACGCTCTGGAGAAATGCGGCTGCCATACGCGCGTTGTGACGGCGATTGAAATCCGCGAAATTGCCGAACCTTTCATCAGGCGGCGAGCCATTCGACACATGGAAAAGGGAAGGGTGGTAATCTTTGCGGCAGGAACTGGGAATCCCTATTTTTCCACCGATACGGCAGCCGCGCTGCGGGCCATGGAGATCAAGGCAGACGTGATTCTGAAGGCGACAAAGGTGGATGGCGTGTATGACGCGGATCCCAAACAGGAGCCGAACGCCACTATGTTTTCGCAGATCACGTATCGTGACGTTCTGGCGCGGGGGCTGACCGTGATGGATACCACGGCGATCTCGCTTTGCATGGATAACAGCTTGCCGATCATCGTTTTTAACCTGAACGTGCACGGAAACCTTAAGCGTGTGATTCTGGGCGAGAAGGTTGGTTCCTTGGTGGCGCGTTAGGCCGGCGCCGGAAGGGCGGAAGCATGATTAAAGATACACTGTCGCAAACTCGGGCAAAGATGGCCAAGGCGCTGGAGGACTTTCAGCACGAGATTTCAACGGTGCGGACGGGAAGAGCTTCCGCTTCGCTGCTGGAGCACATTAAGATTGATTATTACGGAACACCTACGCCCGTGGCTCAGGTAGCAACGCTGGGAGTGCCCGAGGCCAGCCTGCTTACCGTGCAGCCGTGGGACTCCGGCTTGCTGGGTTCAATCGAAAAGGCCATCCGTTCTTCTGACTTGGGTTTAAATCCCATGAACGACGGAAAAGTGATCCGGGTTCCGATTCCGCCCCTTACGGAGGAGCGACGCAAGGACCTGGTGAAGCACCTTCACAAGGTGATGGAGAATCATCGCCTCACCATACGCAACATTCGGCGTGATGCCAACGAAGCCTTGAAGAAATTGCTGAAAGACAAGGCAATCTCTGAGGACGATGAGAAGCACGGCCTGGCGGAAATTCAAAAGCTGACCGACGATTTTATTGAGAAACTGGACGGCCACGGCAAAAGCAAGGAAACTGAAATTCTGCAAATGCACTGACGGGCGTGCGAAGAACAGATTTTTTAACCTCTGAGCCTTGACAGCAGGAGAAAATTCCTGCTAGATTTGTAAGGCTTTGTCCTAGGTGAAATTGCCTGTGAGGCGGGCGGCAAAACGTCGCAGCCGGAGGGCAAGGGGAAAATCGAAGTGCCAACATTCAGTCAAATGGTTAGAGCGGGGCGTCAGGCTCCGCGATATAAAACGTCAAGTCCGGCGCTGGAATCCTGCCCGCAGAAGCGAGGGGTGTGCATTCGGGTTTACACTCAAACGCCCAAGAAGCCGAATTCCGCGCTTCGGAAGGTTGCGCGCGTCCGCCTTACCAATGGGATTGAAGTAACAACCTATATCCCGGGTGTGGGTCACAATCTGCAGGAGCACTCGATTGTGCTGATTCGCGGCGGCCGCGTGAAAGATCTGCCCGGTGTGCGCTACCACGTGGTTCGCGGAACGCTGGACTCCTCGGGTGTTGCCGACCGGCGACAAGGCCGGTCAAAATACGGTGCAAAGCGTCCCAAAGCGTCCTAGGACGCGCGATGCGCTGCGCCGCAGACGGGAAAAGAAATAAGTTATGCCGCGTAAAGGAACGGTTGAACGCCGTGAAGTCGAAGGGGATCCGATATTCCAGAATCCTCTGGTCAATAAAATAATCAATTGTCTGATGCACGCCGGAAAGAAGTCGGTGGCGCAGAACATAGTCTACGGATCGCTGGATCTGATCCGTGAGCGCACCAACGACGACCCTCTTAAGGTCTTTAAGAAGGCATTGGATAATGTTAAGCCTGCCCTGGAAGTAAAGAGTCGCCGCGTGGGTGGCGCCAACTACCAGGTGCCGGTTGAGGTTAACCGGAATCGTCAAACCTCACTCAGTTTGCGCTGGATTATCGGCTATGCCCGGGAGCGCGGGGAGAAGTCGATGGTGGAAAAGCTGACTGGGGAACTGCTGGACGCCGCGAATAATCGCGGTGGAGCAATCAAGAAGAGGGACGATACCCACCGCATGGCGGAAGCCAATAAGGCTTTTGCCCACTATCGCTGGTAAACCCGAAAGAGTGGAACCAGCCTAATGAAGGCGGGATGTGGCTTTACCCGAAGCCGCTATCCGCCTGGCGCCTCCCGGTCGCGGGAGGATCATAGATCAACAGGCCGGAAGGGCCGTCAGCTTCCTCTCTTTTTGGTAAAGAGGTGAGGTGGTTGTGCCCTCTTGTGATAGGACGCGGTTCGGGTTTCTGGCGGCCGTAGAGCTCAGGCTGCGACAAGCATTAAGGATAGCATGGCAAGAACTGTAGCCCTCGAGAAAACCCGCAATATCGGCATTATGGCCCATATCGACGCCGGGAAGACGACGACGACTGAGCGCATCCTTTTTTACACCGGTATTACCCATAAACTGGGTGAAGTGCACGAGGGCACGGCGGTGATGGACTGGATGGAGCAGGAGCAGGAGCGCGGCATTACGATAACTTCTGCAGCCACTACCTGTTTCTGGCGCGATATTCGGATCAACATCATCGATACGCCCGGCCACGTAGACTTTACCGCTGAAGTTGAACGGTCACTACGCGTGCTGGATGGCGCTATTGCGCTGCTGGGCGCGGTGGAGGGCGTGGAGCCGCAAACGGAAACAGTTTGGCGCCAGGCGGATAAGTACCGTGTGCCGCGCATCGTTTTTGTGAACAAGATGGACCGGGCGGGCGCCGATTTTGAGGCTTGCGTCAGCCAGTTGCGCACCCGGGTGCATGCCAACCCGGTAGCGGTGCACATTCCGCTGGGAGCTGAAGACCAGTTTCGCGGCTCGATCGATATTCTGCAGAACAAGGCCTTGGTGTACAACGACGAGACCCTGGGCGCCGATTATGTGGTGATGGAAGTGCCGGAGTCGGAGCGCGAACGCGTAAAGAGGTACCGCGACCACATGGTCGAGACTCTGGCGGAAGTGGACGATGCCATACTGGACAAGTACGCCCATGGCCAGGATGTAAGCGACGAGGAGCTTAAAGCAAGCATCCGCCGCAGCACCATCGGCCTGAAGGTGGTTCCAGTGCTGTGCGGGGCGGCCTTCAAGAACAAGGGGGTGCAGCCGCTGCTGGACGCTGTGGTGGACTTTCTCCCCTCGCCGGTCGATATTCCGCCCGTGGAAGGCACTTCGCCGGAGGATGAATCAAAGCTCACCCGTGAGGCTGCAGACGATGCTCCCTTTTCAGGACTAATCTTCAAAATCATGGCCGATCCCTTTGTGGGTCAGTTGGCGTTTTTGCGAGTTTATTCGGGGACGTTGAAGAGCGGCGACACGGTATTTAATCCGCGCCGGGGCAAGAATGAGCGGGTGTCGCGGCTTTTGAAGATGCACGCCAACAAGCGCGAGGAAATCAACGAAGTGCAGGCGGGTGATATTGCCGCGGCGGTGGGATTGAAGATGGTTTCCACCGGCGATACGATCTGCGATGAGGATTCTCCCATCGTTTTTGAGGCGATGGACTTTCCTGCTCCGGTCATTTCCGTAGCGATTGAACCCAAAACCAAGGCCGATCAGGACAAGATGGGCATGGCGCTTTCCAAGCTTACGCAGGAGGATCCCACCTTCAAGGTGACTACTGATCCCGATACCGGCCAAACCCTCATTTCCGGCATGGGTGAGTTGCACCTGGAAATTATCGTGGACCGCATGATGCGGGAATTCAGCGTGGGTGCCAACGTGGGCCGTCCGCAGGTGGCTTACCGGGAAACAATCCGATCCTCGGCGGAGGCTGAGGCCAGGCACATTCGCCAAAGTGGAGGCCGAGGCCAATATGGCCATGTGGTTTTGAGGATTGAACCCCTGCCCCATCCGGATCTGAACGCCATCGCCGAGCTGACCAAGAAGAAAAGCACCAACAAGTTTGACGCGGATTTGAACCTGCTGTTTCTTGACGAAATTGTGGGCGGCGTGGTGCCACGCGAATATATTCCCGCCGTCTACTCCGGCGTGCGTGAGGCAATGGAAACCGGGGCGCTGGCTGGCTACGAGATGACCGGGATCAAGGCCGCGCTGACTTTCGGTTCCTATCATGAAGTAGACTCTTCGGAAATGGCCTTTAAGATTGCGGGTTCCATGGGACTGAAGGAAGCGGTGCGCCGCGCCAGTCCGTGCCTGCTGGAGCCGGTGATGAAGGTTGAGGTTGTGGCGCCGGAAGAATATATGGGCGACGTATTGGGTGATTTGAACAGCCGCCGCGGGCGCATCGAGGGAATGGAAAAGCGCGGCTCGACCCAGATTATCCGCGCCACCGTGCCGCTGGCGCAGATGTTCGGCTACGCCACGGATTTGCGCTCCCGCACGCAAGGCCGAGCGTCGTACACCATGCACTTTCTGCGCTACGAGCAGGTGCCTGCCGCGATTGAGCAGGAGGTTATTGCCAAGGTGCAGGGGAAGCCGGCGGCAAGATAGGATTCGTTAGAGTCAGAACGACCCTGGGAGATACCATCAACTTCAGCAGAGAGGCAAAGCGACATGGCTAAAGAAAAATTTGACCGTTCAAAGCCGCACATGAACATTGGGACGATCGGCCACATTGATCATGGCAAGACAACGCTGACCGCGGCGATCACGAAGGTGTTATCGAAGCACAACCCGAAGATTGCGTTTCGTCCATTCGATTCGATTGACAACGCGCCGGAAGAGAAGGCGCGCGGCATCACGATTGCCATCGCGCACGTGGAGTACGAGACGAAGAATCGTCACTACGCTCACGTGGACTGCCCGGGGCACGCTGACTACATCAAGAACATGATCACGGGTGCGGCGCAAATGGACGGCGCGATTCTGGTGGTGGCGGCGACGGACGGACCCATGCCGCAGACGCGGGAACACGTGCTGTTGGCCAGGCAGGTGAATGTGCCGTACATCGTGGTGTTCTTGAACAAGTGCGACGCCGTGGAAGACCCTGAACTGCTGGAACTGGTTGAAGTGGAAGTGCGCGAGCTGCTGACGAAGTACCAGTTTCCGGGGGACAAGGTGCCGGTGGTGCGCGGCAGCGCGCTGAAAGCGCTGGAAGGTGACGAGAAGTGGGAGAAGACGATTGACGAGCTGATGGATAAGGTTGACTCCTACATTCCCATGCCGCAGCGCGAGGTTGACAAGCCGTTCCTGATGCCGGTTGAAGACATCTTCTCCATCTCGGGGCGCGGCACTGTGGTCACGGGGCGCGTAGAGCGCGGCAAGGTGAAAGTGCAGGAAGAAATTGAGATTGTGGGGTTGCGCCCGGAAGGATTCAAGCGTGTAGTGACGGGCGTGGAGATGTTCAAGAAGCTGCTGGATGAGGGTCAGGCAGGAGACAATATTGGAGTGCTGCTGCGCGGGACGGAAAAAGAAGAAGTGGAGCGGGGCATGGTGCTGGCCAAGCCTGGATCGATCACACCGCACACGAAGTTCAAGGCCGAGACGTACATTCTGACCAAGGAAGAAGGCGGGCGGCACACGCCGTTCTTCAACGGCTACCGCCCCCAGTTTTACTTCCGCACCACGGACGTGACCGGCGTGGCAAAACTGCCGGCAGGGACTGAAATGGTGATGCCTGGCGACAGCGTTTCGCTGGAAATCGAGTTGATTACACCCATCGCGATGGAAAAAGGGCTGCGATTCGCGATTCGCGAAGGCGGCCACACCGTGGGCGCCGGAACGGTTACTGAAATCATTCAATAGGTGGTGAGTCGTGTTGCATGAAAAGATCCGAATCCGCTTGAAAGGCTACGACCACCGTACACTGGACCAGGCTGCCGCTGAAATAGTAAATACAGCCAAGCGCACCGGCGCGCAGGTGGCCGGGCCGGTGCCATTGCCTACGGTAAAGAACAAGTACTGCGTGCTGCGCTCGCCCCATACGGACAAGAAGTCGCGGGAGCAGTTTGAAATCCGCACCCACAAACGGCTGGTGGACATTCTGGAACCTGCCGCTTCCACCATCGATGCGCTGACCAAGCTGGATCTGCCTTCGGGCGTGGATATTGAAATCAAGGCATTTGGTAAAGAACACACCAAATAGGTTTCATGCGCTGGGGGTGGCAAACGCGCCCCGGCGGGTGCAGAGGATGTGAAGGCATAACATGGTGAATGCCATACTCGGGAAAAAAGTGGGAATGACCCAGGTTTTCCAGCCTAACGGCGACCTGGTGCCCGGCACCGTAGTCAAGGCCGGGCCCTGCATCGTCATCCAGCGCAAGACGGCGGCCAAAGACGGTTACGACGCCGTGCAACTGGGTCTGGTGGAAGTGCCGGGACCAAAGCGCGTTACCAAGGCGCGCGAAGGACATTTTAAGAGGGCGGGAGCGGTTCCGGCTCGTTTTTTGCGCGAAGTTCCACTGGGCGCCGGCGCGGAGGAAGTGAAAGCGGGCGATAAGGTGCTGGTGGATCAGTTTGTGGACGAAAAGTTTGTTGATGTGATCGGGGTTTCCAAAGGGCGCGGCTTTGCCGGCTTTCACAAGCGGCATCACTTTGGCGGCGGCGGAGGATCGCATGGATCCATGTTCCACCGGGCGCCTGGCTCGATCGGCGCTTCAGCCTTCCCGTCGCGTGTGCTGAAGGGAATGCTGGCTGCGGGGCACATGGGCGCCTCGCGAGTTACAGTGCGCAATCTGAAAGTGCTGCGCGTTCTGCCTGAGGACAACGCGTTGATTGTTGAAGGCGCCATTCCGGGCCCGAATGGCGGGTATGTGATTGTGCGCAAGGCGAAGGCCCCGCAACGGCAGCCCTCAAAAACGACAAAGAACTAAGTCATTACGCCGGCCGGCAGAGAGTGGCGCCGGACGATGAAGGCGGTGACGGCGGGAAGTGAACATGGCGAAAGTCGAAATCAAAAACCTGGAAGGCGAGGTATTGCGCGAGCGGGAAGTTGCCGACGCCGTCTTTGCCATCCGCCCCAATCAGAATCTGCTGTGGGAAGCTGTAAAAGCCTACCTGGCCAGCCAGCGCCGCGGTACGCATGCCACGAAGTCGCGCGGCGAAGTGAGCGGCGGCGGAAAGAAGCCCTGGCGCCAGAAGGGTACGGGGCGGGCTCGTGTGGGCTCTACGCGCTCCAGCCTGTGGAGGCACGGCTCCATTGCCCACGGCCCGAAACCCAGAGACTATAGTATTGAGCTGCCGCAAAGGATGTTGCGCGGCGCGCTGCGTTCCGCTTTGGCTGCCAAGTTTCAGGACAATAAACTGACGGTGGTCGACGCCCTGACGCTGGGCGAGGTTAAGACCAAAGTGTTCCACGGCGCCTTGCAAAAGCTGGGCCTTGTCAAATCTGTGCTGGTGGTGAATGACGCGACGGACAGCAATCTGGCGCTTTCGTCCCGTAATATTCGCGGCTGCGCCCTGAAACGCCATCACCAACTCCACCCTTATGACGTGCTGAGCCACGATGGGCTGCTGATCACGGAGTCGGCTCTGACCCGGCTGGAGGATTCACTGCAATGATCAAGAGCCCTTATCAGATTCTGCACAAACCCCTGATCACGGAAAAGGGGATGGACGCCAGGGAGCGCCACCGCACACTGATTTTTGAAGTGGATCGCCATGCCAACAAGCTTGAAATCAAGAAGGCCGTGCAGCAGGCTTTTAAGGTTAAGGTGGAATCGGTGCATACGGCCAACTTTGACGGCAAACTGCGACGCCGCGGGCGCACCTCAGGCTACAGCCTGAACTGGAAGAAGGCCTACGTAAAGTTGCAGGCGGGTGAAAAAATGCCGGAATACGGCGACACGGTGTAAGTGATACCGTACTGCGCCGGGAGCGGCGCGAAATCTGTCAAGGCAAGTCGAAAGAAGCTATGGGCATCAAAACATTCAGGCCTTACACGGAAACACGGCGATTCCAAACAGCGCTGACGTTTGAGGAGATTACCACATCAACGCCTCACAAGCCCTTGCTGGAGCCGAAGCAGCGCATTTCCGGCCGCAACAGTACGGGCCGGCTTACGATCTGGCGGCGAGGTGGCGGCCACAAGAAGCACTATCGCGTGATCGACTTCAGGCGCGAGAAGGCGGGCATTGAGGCGCGGGTGGCTACGGTGGAGTATGACCCGAACCGCTCCGCGTTCATCTGCCTGCTCCATTACGCCGACGGCGAGAAGCGCTACATCCTTTACCCGCAGGGCTTGAAGGTGGGCGACAAGGTGGTATCCGGGCCGGAAGCGGATATTGTGGTGGGGAACGCCCTGCCGGTGCGCAACATTCCCGTGGGAACGATGATCCACAATATCGAATTACGCGCGGGCAAAGGCGGCCAGATGGTGCGCAGCGCCGGCGGAGCAGCTCAACTTCTCTCCAAGGAAGGCGATTACGCTCTGGTGCGTCTGCCTTCCGGTGAAGTGCGCAAGGTGCATGTGGACTGCATGGCAACAATCGGCCAAGTCGGCAATCTGGATCACGAAAACGTAAGTATCGGCAAGGCGGGACGTACGCGCTGGCTGGGACGGCGGCCTACGGTGCGCGGTGTGGCGAAGAATCCGGTGGATCACCCCCACGGGGGCGGCGAAGGCAAGACTTCCGGCGGGCGACACCCGGTGACGCCGTGGGGCAAGCCGACGCGCGGCTACAAGACGCGAGATAATAAGCTGACAGACCGCTTCATCGTCAAGCGGCGAGAGAAGAAGTAGACGGGAGGAGAGCTTGGCACGGTCACTTAAAAAGGGTCCTTTCGTAGACGGCCACTTGATCAGCAAGATCGAACACCTGAACCGACGTTTTGAAAAGAAAGTGGTCAAGACGTGGTCGCGGCGTTCAACCATTTTTCCGGAGATGGTTGGACATACTATTGCGGTTTATAACGGCAAGAAGTTTATCCCCGTCTACATCACGGAAAATATGGTGGGACACAAGCTGGGCGAGTTTTCGCCCACCCGCACCTTTAAAGGGCACAGCGTGAAGGCGGCAACGGAAAAGACGGCTACTCCGGCGCCCAAACCGTCATAAACATGTTCCTGCAGGTGGCAGGCAGGCTGGGGCAGGAAACGTTACGCTGGCATTAGTGAGGCTTAGCAAATGGAAGCTCAAGCAACAACCAAATTCGTAAGACTCTCGGCGCAGAAGGTGCGTTTGGTGGTCGATTTAATCCGAGGCAAGAGTGCGGGCGAGGCGCTGAATATTCTGCGTTTTACCAAGAAGCGCGCTACCCGGGAAGTGGCCAAAACGCTTCGGTCCGCCATATCGAACGCCGAGCAGAAATCGGAAAACGTTGACGTTGACCGGCTGCAGGTGGCCCGCGCCTTCGTGAACGAAGGGCCGCGCATGAAGCGCATTCGTCCCGCGCCGATGGGCAGGGCATTCCACTACCAGAGACGGATCAGCCACATTACTGTGGTGGTGGCGGAGCAGGAACGGCAATAGCGCCTGCGGTGCAGGCATGGAGGTTTAGAGGTGGGTCAAAAGGTTCATCCTTACGGATTCCGGCTGGGTTACAACAAGACATGGAAGTCGCGTTGGTTTGCCAAGAAAGGCTACAGCGACCTTTTGCATGAGGATCTGGTGCTGAAGAAGCGCCTGAAGAAAGAATTGCAAAGCGCCGGTGTCGCATCGGTGGAAGTGGAGCGGCCCGGAAACCGTCTGAAGATAACCATTTTTACTGCCCGGCCCGGCATCATTATTGGGCGCAAAGGCGCGGAAATCGACCGCCTGCGCCAGGATATTCAGCGGCGCACGGGCCGCGAAGTGCTGCCCATTAATATTCAGGAAGTGCGGCGGCCGGAACTGAACGCCCAACTGGTGGCGGAGGCTATTGCCCTGCAGCTTGAAAAGCGCGTGGCTTTCCGGCGCGCCATGCGCAAGGCGGTTGATTCGGCGCTGCGGTTTGGATGCAAGGGGATCAAAGTTCGGTGCGGTGGACGTTTGAACGGCGCTGAAATCGCTCGCTCCGAGTGGTATTTGCAGGGACGCCTGCCGCTGCATACCCTGAGGGCGGATATCGACTTTGGAATGGCGGAAGCGAAGACGACTTACGGCGTGATAGGCGTGAAGTGCTGGATATATAACGGCGAGATTCTGGAACAGCGACGGCGCCAGCGCCCGGCGGCAGTGCGTCCCCCGGCGCCCGAAGCGCCTGCTCCGCAAGCGTAAGCAGTAAGGCTCTCGCGGGCGGTTGCCGCGACGACCCAAGGAAGAGGACAGCCAGTCATGTTGATGCCGAGCAAAGTTAAGTACCGGAAACAACAGCGCGGCCGAATGTGCGGCAAAGCGTGGAGAGGTTCGCACCTTTCTTTTGGCGATTTCGGTTTAAAGGCCGTGGAGCCAGGCTGGATTACTGCACGCCAGATTGAAGCCGGACGTGTGGCTATCACGCGCTTCATCAAGCGCGGCGGGAAGCTCTGGATCCGCGTGTTTCCAGATAAGCCGGTTACAAAGAAGCCTGCGGAAACCCGCATGGGAAAAGGCAAGGGCGCACCTGAGTTTTGGGTGGCCGTGGTGAAGCCGGGGCGCATTCTGTTTGAGATGGAAGGGGTCAACGAATCAGACGCACGCGAAGCGATGCGGCTGGCCAGTCACAAGCTGGCGATCGGCACCCAGTTCGTCCGCCGGGAAGGCGCGGCATAGGCGCAGGAGCGAAGCAATGAAAGCGGAAAAAATGAGGGAGTGGAGCACCGACGAGATGGAAGCTAAGGAGAAGGAATTCTCCGAGCAGCTTTTCAGGTTGCGGTTCCAGATGGCTTCCGGTCAGGCGGGAACGCTGGCCAAGATTCGGGAGTTGCGGCGCGACATTGCCCGCGTAAAGACACTCCGCCGCGAAACGCAGCAGGGCGGCGGGGAAAAAGCGCGCTAAGACTTGCGGAGTTTAGAACATTATGGCGACACAACGTCAGGAAAAGATTGGCAAAGTCACCAGTACCAAGATGCAGAAGACCATTGTGGTGACAGTGGAACGGCAGATCATGCACCCGCTTTACCGCCGCGTGGTGCGGCGTTCCCGCAAGTTTATGGCACACGATGAAAAAAGTGTGTGCCACGTGGGTGATACGGTGCGGATTGAAGAGACGCGACCGTTGAGCGCGCAGAAAAGATGGCGGGTAGTTGAAGTGATTTCTGCGGCAGCCCAGGTACCTGCCGTTGCGGAGAGTGCGCAATGATAGGCATGCGGACCATCCTGCGGGTGGCAGACAACTCCGGCGCCCGGAAACTTGCCTGCATATTGCCGCTGGGCGGCGATGTGGGGTTGCAGGCCGGCCTGGGAGACGTTGTGACGGCAGCGGTGAAAGAGGCGGCGCCGGACAGCGCGATCCCCAAGGGCAAAGTGGTGAAGGCAGTGATCGTGCGCATGCGCAAGGAGCAGCGGCGGCGCGATGGCAGCTACATCCGGTTTGACGAGAATGCCGCCGTCCTGATTAACGACGCCGGTGAGCCGGTAGGAACGCGCGTTTTTGGTCCGGTGGCGCGCGAGTTGCGCGAAAAGAAGTTTTTGAAGATTGTATCGCTGGCTCCCGAGGTTCTGTGATGAGCAAAGCATTGAGTATTCGCAAGAACGACACTGTGCGCGTGCTGGCTGGGCGCGATAAGGGACGTGAGGGCCGGGTGCTGGAAGTGGAACCCGCCAAGGACCGCCTTTACGTTGAGCATGTCAACATGATCAAGCGCCACACGCGGCCCAATCCCGCCAAACAGATTCGGGGCGGGATCCTGGAAAAGGAAGGACCCGTTCACATTTCCAATGTGGCGCTGGTTTGCAGCGATTGCGGCCCAACCCGCATTCAGCACCGCCAGAAGGCTGAAGGCGAAAAGGTGCGGGTATGCGCCAAGTGCGGCAAGGTTCTTGAGAAGTAAAGGCGGAGGCTGAAGAGGGAAATGACGCCACGTTTGAAAGAGCGCTACCGGAGCGAAATTATTCCGGCTTTGATGAAGGAATTTAAATACACCAATGTGCAGGCCGTACCGCGTCTGCGCAAAATTGTGGTGAATATGGGGCTGGGCGAGGCCATTCAGAACGCCAAGCTGCTGGATTCCGCGGGCCGCGACCTGGGCCTGATTACCGGGCAAAAGCCAGTCATTACCCGGGCCCGGAAATCGATCTCGAATTTCAAGCTGCGGAAGAATATGCCCATCGGCGCCATGGTGACTTTGCGCGGAAACACCATGTACGAGTTTTTTGATCGTCTGGCCAATGTTGCCCTGCCGCGCGTACGCGATTTTCGCGGCCTTTCCACACGGGCGTTTGACGGTCGCGGTAACTACTCGATCGGCTTGCGCGACCAGTTGGTGTTTCCTGAAGTGGATTACGCGAAGGTTGAGAAGGTAAAAGGCATGAATATCTCCATCGTGACCGGCGCCCGGACTGACGCCGAGGCCCTGGCGCTGCTTAAGCGGATGGGCCTGCCGTTCCGGCAGGAAAGCCGGCGACGGGGCGCCGCGGAGCAGGCGGCTGAGAAGGCGGGAGGCTAAACTGTGGCTCGAACATCCCAAATGGCGAAGCAGAAGAAAGAACTGAAGTTTAAGATCCGGCACCGTAACCGCTGCCGGATTTGCGGACGCCCGCGCGGGTTTCTGCGCAAGTTTGAGATGTGCCGGCTTTGCTTCCGGCAATTGGCTTTGAAGGGTGATATACCCGGCGTAATTAAATCGAGCTGGTAAATGGCGGCGGGGCTTGAATGGCCGCAAAGGCCGAAGCCTCGTGTATGAGGAGGGAGAAGGATTCTATGGCAGCAGTCAGTGACCCCATTGCGGACATGTTAACGCGCATCCGCAACGGTATTCATGCGCGGCACGCGCGAGTGGATATGCCCTCCTCAAAGTTGAAGGTTGCCATCGCGGGCATACTCAAAGAAGAAGGTTATATCAACAATTTCAAAATTTCGGATGAAGGCAAGAAAAAGACGCTGCGTGTTTTTTTGCGCTATGGGCCTGATGGTGACAGCGTTTTGACAACTATGGAGCGCGTTTCGCGCCCGGGGCGCCGGGTTTACGTTGAAAAGGACCGCATTCCGCGCGTATTAGGCGGCATGGGGATCAGCGTTTTGACCACGCCTAAGGGCGTGATGACCGGCAGGACCGCCCGCAAGTCGGGTATTGGCGGCGAAGTGCTCTGCACCATTTCTTAAGCATCGCGGGCCTCAGCGGGCGGATGCCCTGGCGGTGGAAAGGGCTGAAAACGAAGGGGCAGGTAAAAAGATATGTCACGTATCGGAAATAAACTAATTCCAGTGCCTGCGGGAACGCAGATTACCATGGAGGATTCTCGAGTCACGGTCAAAGGACCCAAGGGTTCGATGGCGGTGGATTTGCCTGCCGGCATCAAGGTGGAACGGCAGGACGGTCACCTGATTACCCACCGCGAAGGTCAGGAGCACGCTGCGTTGCATGGACTGGCGCGCAGCTTGGTGGCCAATGCCGTCCACGGAGTGAGCCAGGGCTTTGAGAAGCATCTGGATATCGTGGGCATTGGGTACCGCGCGGAAGTTAAGGGCAGTGACCTTATTCTGACGCTTGGCTATTCGCACCCTGTGCACTTCCCGATTCCGCAGGGAATTGCAATTACCGTTGAGAAGCAGACCCACCTTGTGGTAAAGGGTGCGGACCGCCAACAAGTGGGCCAGATCGCGGCCAATATTCGCTCCTTGCGCTCGCCTGATCCATACAAAAACAAGGGCGTGCGATACACCAACGAGCGCTTGAAGAAGAAGGTGGGCAAGGCCGCCGCGGGCAGCACCACCAAGTAATTTTCGCCTTGGAATCAAGGGAAGGGATTTATGCAGAACGTACTTTCAAAAGACATCCGGCGCCGCCAGATACACCTTCGCATCCGCAAGCGCATTGTTCTGCAATCGCGCCTGCCGCGGTTGAACGTCTACCGCTCCCTCAACCACATCTACGCCCAGCTGGTGGACGATGCGAATGGCCATACCTTGGTGTCGGCCTCGTCGCTGGATAAGGAAATTCGTAAATTGGTGAAAACAGGCGGCAATCTTGCCGCGGCCAAAACGGTGGGCAAAGCGCTGGCTGAGCGCGCCGTGGCTAAAGGTATTGAGCGTGTCGTGTTTGATAGGGGCGGATATTCTTACCACGGCCGCGTCAAGGCGCTGGCCGACACGGCGCGGGAGAACGGCTTGAAGTTTTGAGAGATCTGAAGGAGAAGTGCTTGTGAACCGGATTGATCCAAATACGCTTCAGCTTAAAGATCAGGTAATTTCCATCAACCGCGTCACCAAGGTGGTGAAAGGCGGCAAGAACCTGAGCTTTGCGGCTTTGGTGGTGGTGGGCGATGGCGGCGGGCATGTAGGATATGGCTCGGGTAAGGCGCGCGAGGTCCCTATGGCTATCCGCAAGGGGATTGAGGCGGCCAAAAAGGCCATTGTGAAGGTCAATATCACGAACACATCGATTCCGCACATTGTGCTGGGGCGCTATGGCGCGGGCAAGGTGCTGCTGAAGCCGGCTCCGGAAGGCACTGGAGTGATTGCCGGCGGCGCGGTTCGGGCCGTGGTGGAAGCGGCCGGCGTGCAGAATGTGCTCACCAAATCGCTGGGCACGACAAATCCCCACAATGTGGTCAAGGCGACCATGGACGCGTTGAAGAAGCTCTGCGATCCTGACCAGGTGGCTCAGGCACGTGGTAAGACCAAGGAAGAAATGTGGGGGAGCGGTAAAAATGCCTGAAAAGAGTCAAGGAACAATTCGAATCAAGTGGGTGCGCAGTGGCATCGGCTTCAGCTACCGCCAGAAGAACGTTGTGAAGAGCCTGGGCTTTAAACGCTTGAATCAGGTTGTTGAGCGCCCGGATACGGCCCAAATTCGCGGCATGGTGGCGCGGGTGGCGCGCCTGGTGGAGATTGTTGAAGCGCCCGCAGAGAAGAAAGCTGTTATCCCTGAAGTAACCATTGAGGCTGCCCCGGCAGCGGACCCGAAGCCGGCTGAGGCAGTTGGCGCGGAAGCGGCGAAGCCGGTGGAAACGGCCGCGGCGGCAGAAGCGGAAGAAAAGGCGGAATAGCGGGGCCAGCGACAGGAATTCTGGAAGGAATAGAGCGGCGCAAACATGGCAACACACATTGGCAGCATCAAGGCCCCGCGCGGGGCCAACAAACGCAAGAAGCGCATTGGCCTTGGCATCGGCTCCGGTCATGGCAAAACGGCCACGCGCGGTGCAAAGGGCCAGCGCTCGCGAGCCGGCTCGCGGATGCGCCCCGGTTTTGAAGGCGGCCAGATGCCGCTGCAAAGAAGGCTGCCGAAGCGTGGATTTACCAACATCTTCCGCAAGCAGTTCGTCGTGCTGAACGTCGGCGATTTGGCGGACCTTCCATCCGGGCAGCCCATAACGCCGTGGGTTCTGCTTGAGGCCGGCCTGATCAAGAAACTGGGCGACGGACTGAGGATTCTGGGTGATGGAGAAGTGAAAGTCCCGCTTCAAGTCAGCGCGCACCACTTTTCAAAGACCGCAATCGCAAAAATTGAAGCCGCGGGCGGCAGGGCTGAGGTCATCCCGGCATGATTGAGTCATTCAAGAGCATCACGGAGATTCCGGATCTCCGCAAAAGAATTCTATTCACGCTGGGCCTTCTCGCTATTTATCGCCTGGGCGCGTTTATTCCCACTCCGGGAATTAATGCCACCGTCTTCCAGCAGTTTTTCAACCAGATGGGCGGAACGCTGTTTGGGATGCTCTCCATGTTTTCCGGAGGCAGCTTGAAGCGTTTTACGGTTTTTGCCCTGGGAATCATGCCGTACATAACGGCGTCGATCATTCTGCAATTGCTCACCGTGGTGTCGCCCACGCTGGAGAAGTTGCAGAAAGAAGGCGAACTGGGCCGGCGCAAGATTACCGAGTATACCCGCTGGCTGACTGTGGGTTTAAGCGCCTTTCAGTCGTTCGGAATTTCCATTGCACTGGAACGGCAGACGGGTTTGGGCTTGCCCCTGGTCAGCAACCCGGGCCCGGGCTTTGTTTTCACAACCGTACTCACACTGACTGCCGGCTCCGTCTTCATCATGTGGCTGGGCGAGCAGATTACGGCGCGGGGAATCGGTAACGGTATGTCGTTGCTGATTTTTGCAGGCATTGTGGTGGGGCTGCCCAACGCCATTGGCAACCTTTACAGCAATGTTTTTGTCACCCGCATCTGGAGCCCTCTGGTGCTTCTGGTGCTGCTGGCTTTCATGCTTGGGATTGTCGCATTTATTGTGTACGTGGAGCGCGGCGAGCGGCGCATCCCTATTCAGTACGCCAAGCGGATTGTGGGCCGCCGGGTTATGGGGGGCGTTTCCACGCACCTGCCGCTGAAGGTAAACAGCGGCGGCGTTATGCCGATCATTTTCGCCGTCTCACTGCTCACTTTTCCTCAGACTTTAGGCCTGTTCTGGAAGGGTGGTTTTGTAGGGAAGGCGATTACTGACTTCCTTTCGTTGTTTGCGTACGGTGAGCCGCTCTACACTTTGAGCTACGTCCTGCTCATCCTGTTTTTCGCGCACTTCTACCTGTCCATTATTTACAATCCGGATGAAGTGGCGGATAACGTCCGCAAACAAGGCGGTTTTATCCCCGGCATTCGCCCCGGCAAGCGCACGGCGGATTATCTGGACGACGTTCTGACCAAGATCACCTGGGTGGGTGGTGCATACCTCGCCATCATTGCTTTGATTCCGGAGATCATGCTGGCAGGCCTGCGCCTGAACCATTTGCCTTCGTTTCTGGGTGCGGCATGGTTTGACGCTCATATGCCTTCCTGGCTGCTGCATGGCCTGAATGTCCATTTCTACTTTGGCGGTACCTCGTTGCTGATTGTGGTGGGTGTCGCCATGGACACGGTGCAGCAGGTGGAAGCACAATTGATCATGCGGCACTACGAAGGCTTCTTAAAGAAGGGGCGTGTTCGTGGGCGCCGTTCAATCTCGTGACGGAAGCCTTCCGTCGCGTAAGAAAGTTCTCGCGGTTGTCATGCTGGGCGCGCCAGGGTCTGGCAAGGGTACTCAAGCCCACCAGATTTCCCGGCGTTTTGTGATTCCTGAAATTTCCACCGGCGAAATGCTGCGCGAAGCGGTTAAGAAACATACGAAGCTCGGTAAACAGGCGCAGCAGATGATGGAATCCGGACAACTGGTTACAGATGGTTTGGTTTGCGGCATTGTGCAGGACCGCCTGGCGGAGCCCGACTGCAGCCGCGGTTTTATTCTGGATGGCTTTCCGCGCACCCTTGAGCAGGCGCGTTTTCTGGGCGATTTACTGAAGCGCAAGGGGTGGGGCAGGGAAAGGGTCTTAAACCTGAGGGTTGATCAGGAATCCCTGATCCGGCGCCTGACGGGAAGGCGCATGTGCCCGGTGTGCGGAGCGATTTATAATATCTACCTGGCTCCTCCCAAGCAGCCGGGTTTCTGCGATCGCGAATGCGCGGCCCTGATTCAGCGCAATGACGACACGGAGCAGGTGATCCGCCGCCGCATGATGGATTACGAACGCCAGACACGGCCCTTGATCGAATTCTATCGTTCCAAGGGTCAGCTTTATGACGTGGATGGCAACATGGACCCGGCCGGGGTTACAGAGTCGATTTTCAGTGTTTTGAGTGCAGCATGATTATTTGCAAGTCGCCTGACGAGATTTTGAAGCTGCGAAAAAGCGGGCGGCTGGTGCGGGAAGTTCTTGAAGAGTTGCGACCGCAGGTCAAGCCAGGCGTCACTACCTGGAGCCTTGAGCAGTTTGTGGAGAAACGGCTGAGACAGTTGGGAGTAAGACCTGCATTTAAGGGTTACCGTGGCTATCCCTGCTGTTTGTGCGCCTCGGTGAATGAAGAAATTGTTCACGGCATCCCCTCCGGCAGAAAGCTGAAAGGAGGGGACATTATCAGCCTGGACCTGGGAGTGGTTGCAGATGGCTATTATGGTGACACCGCGCTGACCGTTGGCGTGGGCGAAATTTCCGATTCTCTGGCCCGCCTGCTCCGCGTGACCGAGGAATCGCTTGCGCTCGCCATTAATCAGGTGAGGGCCGGAAACCGGCTGGGTGATGTTTCATCCGTGGTGCAGCAGCACGCGGAAAGCAACGGTTTCTCGGTCGTCCGCGAATTTGTGGGGCATGGGATTGGCCGGGAGTTGCATGAGGAGCCGCAGGTGCCCAATTATGGCGTTGCGGGAAGGGGACCGTTGCTGAAAGAAGGGATGGTGTTGGCCATCGAGCCCATGATCAACACCGGCGGCCCGGGCGTAAAAGTGCTCCAGGATAAGTGGACGGCGGTGACGGCTGATGGCGGCTATTCCGCCCATTTTGAGCACATGGTTGCGGTCACCCGAAACGGGCCCGATGTTCTTACGCGGTTGTAGGCGGGTCGCCGATTGCCGCTTGGCGGGAAGCCTGGCAATCGATAGCATCCAAGGAGTATATGGCGAAGGAAGAAGCGATAGAGGTTATGGCAACGGTGATCGAATCCTTGCCGAATGCGATGTTTTGGGTCGAGCTCGAGAATAAGCATCGAGTCCTGGCCCATATATCCGGAAAAATGCGAAAGAACTTTATTCGCATCCTTCCCGGAGACAGGGTTACGGTTGAGCTTTCCCCTTACGATTTGACGCGAGGACGCATCACCTACCGTTACAGATAAGAGGGCAGCTCCGCAGCAATGGGGACCGCGGGTGTTTGCGGCTACCAAGCCCGGGGCGTGCGTTTACAGACAGGAAGAATCATGAAAGTTCGATCATCGGTAAAAAAAATGTGCCCCAAGTGCAAGATTGTCCGGCGCGCAGGCATCGTGCGGGTGATCTGCGAGAATTCAAAGCATAAGCAGCGTCAGGGGTAAACCCGGCGTTGTGGCGGCGCCGTTGACACAGCGGTGCGCAGGCGCGGATTCAGGGAACGACATCTGGGAGGAGTAATATGGCGCGTATAGCGGGCATTGACCTGCCCCAATCCAAACGAGTTGGAATCGGCCTGACGTACATATACGGAATCGGCCGCACCCGGTCGCTATCCATTCTGGATCGCGCCAACGTTTCGCCCGAAAAGAAGGTGAAGGATCTTTCGGACGACGAAGTGAATCATATTCGGCAGGTAATCGAAGAGGATGGCGGCATTGAAGGCGACCTGCGCAAAGAGGTTGCCCTTTCCATCCGGCGGCTGATTGAAATCGGCTCATACCGCGGTCTGCGCCACCGGCGCAACCTGCCCGTACGCGGCCAGCGCACGCACACCAACGCGCGCACCCGCAAGGGCCCGCGCAAGGGCACTATCGCCAACAAGAAAAAGGCTTCGGCCAAGACGTAGCATCCCGTTGGGTGCCGGACAGGCGGTTTTTACAAGGATTGAGGAGCTATGGCAAAAGCGACCGTTAAGGCTGGGAAGAAAAAAGTATTCAAAAAGAAGGAGCGGCGCGTGGTACCGCAGGGCGTCGTGCACATTCAGGCTACCTTCAATAACACGCTGGTAAGCATTACGGATCCCGATGGGCGGCTGATATCCTGGTCCAGTTCCGGCTCACTGGGATTCAAGGGATCGCGCAAGGGAACGCCATTTGCCGCGCAACAGGCGGCTTTGCGCTGCGCCAGCGCGGCCCGCGACCACGGAATGCGTTCGGTTGAGGTGAGAGTGAAAGGTCCCGGCGCGGGCCGCGAGTCGGCGATTCGCGCCCTGGCCACGGTGGGTATTGAGGTTCGGTCGATTAAGGACGTAACCCCGATTCCGCATAACGGATGCAAGCCCCCGAAGCGCCGCAGGGTTTAACGGTTTTGGCCATGCGCTCCTCAAGGCGGTTAAGGCTGGCAAGGATGTTTGCGCACAGGCAAGGAGGACGGTTTGGCGAGATATCGTGATGCAGTTTGCCGGTTGTGCCGGCGTGAAGGCATAAAGCTATTCCTTAAAGGACAACGGTGTCTGAGCGACAAATGCGCGATTGAAAAGCGCAACTTTGCGCCGGGGCAGCACGGCAAGTCGCGCCGCCCCAAGCTGCAGGGCTACGGCCTGCAGTTGCGTGAAAAGCAAAAGGTGCGGCGTCTTTACGGCATTCTTGAAGATCAGTTCCGCAGCTACTTTGAAAAAGCAGTTCGCGTTGAGGGAATTACGGGCGAGAACCTCCTGTTCATGCTGGAGCGCCGCCTGGACAATACGGTTTACCGGCTCGGTTTGGCCACCTCGCGCGCCGAAGCGCGGCAGTTGGTACGGCATTCGCACGTTATGGTGGGCGGCCGCAAGGTGAACATTCCCTCTTTTGAGGTTGCTCCCGGACAGGAAATTGCGGTGCGCGAAAAGAGCCGGAAGAATGCAAAAATTCTGCGCGCTCTGGACATGTCGGGCGGACGCTCGATTCCCTCGTGGCTGGAGTTTGACCGCGAGTCCATGAAAGGCCGCGTGACGGGTCTACCGCGGCGCGACGACATCAACTTCCCCATTCAGGAGCAGATGATCGTCGAGCTCTATTCGAAGTAAGCGGCACCGTGGCATGAGGAATGCCAGGTGCAGGTGTTAAGGAGGCAATTGTCATGTTGTGGAGAGGATTCCAGAAACCCAAGCGCTTGGTCTGCGAGACTGAAACTCTTACCGACAAGTTCGGACGCTTTTATGCCCAGCCCTTTGAGCGTGGATTTGGCACCACGATTGGCAACGCCCTGCGGCGTGTTTTGCTTTCCTCCATTGAGGGGGCAGCCGTTACTGCGGTAAAAATCGAGGGCGTCATGCACGAATTTTCTTCTATCCCAGGGGTTGTGGAAGATGCCACGGATATCATTTTGAACCTGAAGCAGATCCCCCTGAAGATTCACGTGGAAGAATCAAAGACTCTTTATTTGAATGTTACCCAGCCCGGCCAGGTGACCTCCGGCATGATTCAGGAAGATGCCGACGTGGAGATTCTGGACAAGGATGTGTACCTGGCTACCGTGAGTGAAGGCGGCTCGCTGCAGATCGAAATGCGGGTACAGCTTGGACGCGGTTATGTTTCAGCCGAAAAGAATTTTGACGACGATCTGCCCGTGGGCTACATTCCGATCGATTCCGTTCACTCCCCGATCCGCAAAGTGAATTACGCCGTTGAAGCGGCGCGCCTTGGCCAGATGACCGACTACGATAAGCTGATTCTGGAAGTATGGACGAACGGCTCCGTGACTCCTCAGGATGCCATCGGGCTGGCGGGCCAGTTGATCAAGAATCACATGGGCATCTTCATCAATTTTGAAGAGCCATCGGATATGGAGGCGGCAACCCCGGAGAAAGCCGCGGTTCTTCGCAATGAGAATCTTGACCGCTCGGTCGAGGAGCTGGAGCTTTCGGTTCGCTCCTACAATTGCCTGAAAAACGCCAACATCGCCACCATCCGCCAGTTGGTGGAAAAGACGGAACCGGAAATGCTGAAAACCAAGAATTTTGGTCGCAAGTCTTTGAACGAAATCAAAGAGATTCTTTCGGCCATGGGATTAAGCCTGGGAATGAAGTTCGACGAAAAGGGCAATCCCATTATGCCGGCGACAGATCAGATCTCGCCGCAAATCTAGTTACGGGAAGCTAAAATGCGCCATCGCAATTACGGCCGAAAACTGAGCAGAAACACCGAGCACCGGCGTTCACTCCTTCGCAATCTGGTCACTTCACTCATTCTTGACGAGCGCATTGTCACCACGGTTGCCAAGGCGAAAGCGGCGCGTGGTATAACCGAGGAGATGATCACCCTGGGCAAGCGCGGCGACCTTCACGCCCGGCGCCAGGCCGCCAGTTATATGCTGGCTGCACCGGCAGTGAAGAAGCTTTTTGAGGATGTCGCCAAGCGCTTTTCCGCACGCACCGGCGGCTACACCCGCCTGGTTCACGCCGGATGGAGAAAGGGTGACGGCGCCGATCTTGCCGTACTGGAGCTGGTTGGCACTGAAGTGCTGGCCCAGCGCGCCGAGGCTCGCGCCAAACGCATGGAGCGCCGCCGCAAGGCTGTGGAAGAAGCGCAGGCTGAAGCGCAAAAGGGCGGGGAAGCGCCGCCCGAAGACGAAAAGAAGTAATCGACGGTCCAAACCGTTCCTCAACAGAATCAAAGGCCCTGCCGGAAGCAGCCGGCAGGGCCTTTTTTGCTGGGCTTCAATTGCGGCCCCGCCGGGCTTCAACCTGCCAGCCGGCTTAACCAGCAATTTAAGGCCTGCGCGGCGAGACGACGGATGCCCAACCCACCCACAAAGTCAGGCCTGCCTTCTTCGCAAAGCGGCGGACGTTTCTCTCGCTATCCGCACAATGTGTGGGTTCTGAGTTGGATCTCTTTTTTTAACGACGCCGCCACAGAAATAAGCTATTGGCTGCTTCCCCAATTTCTGGTAGGCATTGTAGGGGCCGGGCCTGTGGCGTTCGGCTTAATTGAGGGCGCCGCGGAAACCGCGGCCAGCCTGGGTCGGCTGGTCTCCGGCATCATTTCCGATCGTCTCGCCCGCCGCAAGCCATTGGTAGCCTGGGGCTATACGGTTGCGAATCTCAGCAAGCCCCTTCTGGCCTTCTGCACATCATGGCACCAGATATTCTGGTTGCGGTTCACCGACCGCGCTTCCAAGGGCCTGCGAGGCGCCCCCCGCGACGCACTGCTGGCGGATTCGATACCCGCCGCGCGCCTTGGGGAGGCTTTCGGTTTACGCCAGGCGATGGATAGCGCGGGCGCCATCCTGGGGCCACTCAGCGCCCTGGTGCTTCTTAAAGCTGTGCATGGCCGGGTGCGCGTGGTTTTCTGGATGGCCGGAATCCCCGGGCTGGCGGCCGTTCTCCTTTCCTGGTTGGCTGTTCACGAGGTTCGCCCCGGCCCACTGCACAAAGCGCGGCCCCGCATCCTCCGGTCACTGCGAGGCCTTGATTCCGGCTTGCTTGGCATCTTTATCGCCACCTCGCTCTTCGCCCTCGGGAACTCTTCCGATCTGTTCCTTATTCTCCGTGCGGAAAACCTGGGCGTTCGCCCCATCCTGGCGCCCTTGCTCGGCATGATTTTTAATACCGTTTACGCCACGCTAAGCTGGCCGCTGGGCAGGCTATCGGATCGCGTGCCGCCCGGCAGGCTGGTGGCATCGGGTTGGGTGCTTTATGGGGCAGTTTATGCGGCATTCGGTTGGGCGTGTCATCCTGTGCTGGCCTGGATGCTGTTCCCGATTTACGGAGTCTATTATGCGCTGACGGAGGGAATTCTGAAGGCCTGGATTGCCTCGCTTACGCCCAGCGCAGCCCGCGGTTCGGTGTTTGGCTTATTTACCTGGATGACGGGATTGATGGCGTTCCCAGCCAGTCTTCTGGCCGGATGGCTATGGCAGAAAATCTCACCTGCGGCGCCTTTCTATGCGTCAGCGGGGATTTCGCTTTTGGCCGCCATGGTTCTGTTGCTGGCTGGGAACAGGCGCGTCCAGGTGTAGATCACCAGGATCCCCAGCGCGGCCCCGCTGGTATCTAAGGCGCAGTCGTGCAATGCCGGGCCGCGGCCGGGCACAAAGATCTGGTGGAATTCATCGGTCAGGGAGTAGAGGCCGGCGATGAGAATACTCAGCAGAGCCTTGCGCGGCGTCCAGATAATTTCTTCAGTTCCCATCATACTGAAATAGAGCAGCATTCCCAGAATGCCATACTCGGTCACGTGTGCGCTCTTGCGGAAAAGAAGGTGAGCAAGCTCAAAGGCCGGCGGCGACAGCGTTACATGCAGAATTCGGAGGATCTGCTCCAGCAACAAGCCACTGAAATTGCCTCCAAAGGTTCCGGTGGAAAGATAAAAGATTAGACACGCCCAGACCAGCGGAAGCGTCCATCGCCAGCGGAGCCCCTGGCCTCTTGCGGGTGCTGGCGAATTGAGAGCGTTATTCAAGGCGGTAATTAGGCGCTTCCTTGGTGATGATAACGTCGTGCACGTGGCTTTCACGCAGGCCGGCGGAAGTGATGCGGATGAATTGAGCGCGCTCCTGCAATTCCCTGATTGTCGTGCACCCGCAATAACCCATCCCGGCGCGAAGCCCGCCCACTAACTGCATTACCATGTCAGCCAGCAGACCTTTATAAGGAACGCGTCCTTCAATCCCTTCCGCCACCATCTTGGCGGGTTCGGAATCCTGCGCGTAGCGATCGCTGGAGCCGGCCGCCATGGCGGAAATGGAACCCATACCGCGATAGGATTTGAAGCTGCGACCCTGGTAAAGGATGGTTTCCCCCGGGCTCTCTTCAGTGCCGGCAAACAGGCTGCCGATCATGACCGTGTTGGCCCCGGCCGCCATCGCCTTGGTTATATCCCCGGAGAACTTGATGCCACCATCGGCGATAATCGGAACACCGGCCTCACGTCCCGCTCTGTCGCAATCCAGAATGGCGGTGATTTGCGGCACCCCCGCGCCAGTTACAATGCGGGTGGTGCAAATCGAACCTGGTCCAATGCCTACCTTGATCCCATCCACCCCCAGGCGGATCAGATCCAGTGAGCCTTCGTAAGTGGCCACGTTGCCGGCCACCAGATCCACCTCGGGATACTTGCTTTTTACTTGCGTAACGGCTTCCATTACTCGCGAGGAGTGGCCATGGGCGGTGTCTATTATCAGCAAGTCCACCTTGGCCTTCACCAGTTCCGCGGCGCGTTCCATGTAGTCCTTGGTGGCGCCTATGGCCGCGCCCACGCGCAGACGACCCTGGGCATCCTTAGCGGCGTTCGGATACTTGATGCGCTTCTCAATATCCTTTACCGTTATCAGCCCTTTCAGATTGTATTCGTTGTCCACCACCAGCAGCTTTTCCTTGCGATGCCGGTGAAGAATCTTTTCAGCGTCCTCCAGTTGCGTGCCTACCGGCACCGTGATCAGGTTCTCTTTGGTCATGGCGCTTGAAACCGGCATCTCTGACCGTGTCTCAAATCGCAAGTCGCGGTTGGTGAGAATGCCCACCAGCTTGCCATTGCGCGTGACCGGAACACCGGAGATTTTGTAGCGTCTCATGATCTCCTGCGCTTCGGAGATGCGGCTCTCCGGACTTACCGTTACCGGGTCCACAATCATGCCGCTTTCAGAGCGCTTGACCTTGTCAATTTCAGAAGCTTGCCGCTCAATCGGCATGGAGCGGTGGATAATGCCGATGCCGCCTTGCTGAGCCAGGGCAATAGCCAGGCGCGATTCGGTCACCGTATCCATGGCCGCGCTGACTATGGGAATGTTCAGGGAAATGTGGCGAGTGATCCAGGTTTGGGTGTCCGCATGAGCAGGCAAAACGCTTGATTTTGCAGGTCGTAAGAGGACGTCATCAAATGTCAACGCCTCTGTAATCGTACCCTGAACCATAACCCTCCTCTGTTAAATCACTTGCCGCCATTGGGCTATCTATTAATTTTAGGCGATCAAACGGGGAGCGTCAAATTTTTCCATTTTGGCCGGCCGTAATGGCGCTCCCTGCACGCACCCGTGAAGTCTGATACCATTCACTCCGATACCGATAGTCGGACCATTTTTGCTTGTCGTGCCGGGGGACAAGCCGCACAATATCGCCTGCATGGCCACGCTGTCCACTTATTGGCGATTCTCTCGCCCCTTTACCCTCTTGCCGCCTATGGTGGGCATTTTCTCGGGCGCGTTGATTGGTTATGGAGCCTCGCATGCCCCCTTTTCCTGGCGTGTGGCGCTGGCCGTAGCCGCCGCGGCCGTATTGAATGCAGCTTCGAACGGTCTGAACCAGATTTGCGACATTGAAAACGACCGGGTCAACAAGCCGCACCGGCCGCTGCCTTCCAGCCAGCTTCGGGAGCGCGAAGCCTGGGCATTTACCGGGATAATGTACGCCGTGGCGCTCGCCCTGGTGGCTGAGGTTAACGGACAGACCTTCGTCATTTACGCCATAGCCGCACTGGCCACAGTGGCCTATTCCGCGCCGCCGTTGCGGCTGCGCAGCCGCACCTTCGCCTCCAACTTTGTTGTGGCGCTGGTAAGGGGCGGCCTGCTGAAAGTGGCGGGCTGGGCCGCCGTGGCAACCGTGCTCAATTCGATTGAGCCCTGGTATATCGGCTTCATCTATTTCGTTTTCCTGCTGGGCGCAACCACCACCAAGGACTTTGCGGACATGGAAGGCGACCGTGCCGCTGGTTCTATTACACTGCCGGTAAAATACGGCGCCGCGCTAAGCGCCAAGGCCATCACACCATTCTTTCTGCTTCCCTGGCTGCTCATGGCGCTTGGCGTCACATGGCGCGTTCTGAGCGGAAATGCATTGGGTATTCTTACTTTGGCTGCGATCATGTTTGCCTGGGGGGTGTACGTGGCTATTACCATTAACCGCGACCCACGCCGCCTGGTTAGCGAAGGTGAAAACCATCCCGCCTGGCGACAGATGTACCTGATGATGATGGTGGGCCATTTGGGTCTGGCCGTGGCGTACCTGGTGAGGTGAAAAAACAGCCTGATGGGAAACAATCGCAGCCCTCAACCGCAAAGCGAAAGCACGAATCCGGCAGCCATCGCCCCGTCTGCTGCGCCTGGCGCAGTATTCACCACGCGCAAGCTGGTTCACGTGGGCATGCTGGGCTTTGCTTTGCTGCTTCCCTTTCTTACCTGGGTACAGGCAGCGGGAGCGGCAGTTATGGCGCTGCTCTTCAACATTTATCTACTGCCCCGCATGAGTGTCGATTTGCGAAAGCCCGCTTCCGGGGCTGCAGAGAATCTGTGGACAGGGATTATCCTTTACCCGGCCTCCGTGCTGGCGTTAATCGTTCTCTTTCCACACCACATGGATGCGGTTGGAGGTGCGTGGGCCATTCTCGCCCTGGGTGACGGGGCTGCCGGCATGATCGGGCCGTGTCTATGCCGGCCTCGCCTGCCTTGGAATGCCACGAAGAGCTGGGCAGGTTTGGCGGGTTTTGTGGCGTTCGGCGCATGCGGTGCGTTCGTGCTGATGCGCTGGATTGCTCCCGCCCTGTCCGTGCAGCGTACCTGGCATCTAAGTTTGGCCGCGGCGGTGGTGGGCGGACTGACGGAAACTCTGCCCATCCGCCTGGATGATAATGTGACCGTTCCACTGGTAGCAGGCTGTTTTCTTTTCGCCGCGGGAATGATGCGGGCCAACGCGCTGGCTGCCAACATGCCTTATTTACCGCGGCGGCTGGAATGGGCGCTGGCGGTGAACCTGGTCCTGGCGCTGGTGGCTCTGGGCTTGCGCACGGTTACTATCCCAGGCGCGGCGATGGGATACCTGCTGGGCATCGCCATCTATATGGGGTACGGCGCCAAAAGCTTCGCTCTTCTCCTGGCCTTTTTTATCCTGGGCAGTCTCACCACGCGGCTGGGTTACTCCGTCAAGCGCGAACGCGGGATTGCGGAACGGCGCGAGGGCGCCAGAAGCTGGCGTGAGGCGTTGGCCAACCTCTTGCCGACCGCCTTTTTCTCAGTCCTCATTATCACTACCCCGCACGAGATGGCGTTTCGCATAGCCCTTGCTGCTGCGCTTGCCGGGGCTGCCGGCGACACCGTTGCCAGCGAAGTGGGCCAATGGCTTTCCTCTCGGGCTTATCTGATCACCACCTGGCGGCTGGCACCGGCCGGGGTGGATGGGGCTGTGTCGCTACCCGGTTCGCTGGCTGGGGTGGCGGCTTCAGCCGCGATTGCATACCTTGCCTACGCCCTTGGAATTTGCCATGGCGGCGGAGCCTGGGGCGTCTTCGCGGCCGGAATCGCCGGCAATCTGATGGATAGTCTGTTGGGGGCTACACTGCAGCGGCGTGGATTGATCACCAACGGCGTGGTCAACTTTGCCAGTTCAGCATTTGCGGGAGCGCTGGCCCTCGCCTTTGCGCTTCGGGCGGGGTTTTAGCCGGGCCGTTTTCGGTGTGCGCGGTTTCCGGCAGGAGTCGATTCGTCTGTGACATTCGTCACAGACGTTAGTTTGCGGTTGTGTGATCCTTTAAAAGATGTCAGATGGGAACAATCCGCTCCAAGCCGTTCTGCTAAAAACGACGGCGCGTTTTCGCCTGAATTGGCCCTGTTGTTGTTGCCTGCCTATGCGCCCCTGCGCGCGCGTCTAGTTAAGCCGGTATTTTCCTAATCTTTTACCATTTGGCCAGCGCAAAGCGTTGCGCCAGCCGCTTAGTCGTTAAAAGGGAGAATCACATGCCTACCGTTGAACCTGCAACACGCAACACACCTGAGACCGTTGCCGATGAGATCGCCGCTTTTGAGTCGCGGTTGGGAATGTTGGAGCGGGGCCAACTGACAGACGACGAATTTCGCCCTTTCCGGCTCAAATATGGCATCTATTCCCAGCGACAGCCGGGCTTCCAGATGGTGCGCGTCAAGATACCTTCCGGCCTGCTGGCCAGCGCCCAGCTTCGTACCCTGGGGAACATCGGCGACGCCTACTCCAACGGTCGCGGCCACTTGACCACGCGCGAAAATTGCCAGTTCCATTTCGTGAGAATGCAGCACGTTCCCGCCGTGCTGCGGTTGCTGGCGGACGCCGGCTTAACCACCCGGGAAGCTTGCGGCAACGCCGTGCGTAACGTTACCGCCTGCCCGCTGGCAGGAGTGTGCGGTCGCGAAGTTTTTGATGTTACTCCTTACGCTCTCGCCACAACGCAATTCTTCCTGCGCCATCCCGAGTTCCAGAATCTGCCGCGAAAGTTCAAAATTGCATTCTCCGGCTGCGCTGAGGATGGCCGCTGCGCGCTGGCCGGCATCAACGATATTGGTCTGATTGCCCGCGTGCAGAGCGGCCCGCAGGGGGAGCGGCGGGGCTTTCAAGTGCTCGTGGGCGGCGGCCTGGGCAGCCTACCCACTGCCGCTGTCACGTTGGCGGACTTTATTCCCGAAGAAGAGCTATTGCCGCTGATTGAGGCCATTCTGATGGTGTTCAACCAGCATGGAAACCGCCAAAACAAGCACAAAGCACGCTTGAAATTTGTGCTGCGCGAAAGGGGTCTGGATGAGTTTCGCCGCATGGTGAGCGAAAAGCGCCAGCAGGTGAAAACGCAGCCCCATCGTCTCGAATCGGCTTCGCCGGTTCTGCCGCCGGCCCAGCCGTTGACTGTGGCCCCGGGCGCGCTGGCGATTTTCGAAAATGGCGCGGGCCGCTGGCGCCGGCAAAACGTGCAGGCCCAGAGCCAGCCCGGCTTTTTCACGGTTTGGGTAAAACTGCTTGCCGGTAACATCCAGGCATCGCAAATGAAGGGCCTTGCCAGCTTGATGGAAGTATTCGGGCTGCCGGCGGTGCGCGTTACCATTACACAGAATATTGTGCTTCCCTGGGTGCCGCAGGGAGGGCTTGAGAAGCTTTACCACGGTTTGCTGAAGCTGGAATTGGCCACGCCGGGCGCGGGCACTATTGCGGATGTTACCGGGTGCCCGGGCGCCACTACGTGCAATCTGGGCATCACCCGGTCGTTGACGCTTGCCGAAATGCTTGCGGGCGAGCTGGCCAACGAAAGCGATCCGGAGGTGCAGAAAATCCGCATCATGATCAGCGGCTGCCCTAACGCCTGCGGCCAGCACCATCTTGCCGACATCGGTTTTTACGGCAACGCGCGCAAGGCGGGAGAGCGCCTTATCCCCTACTACCAACTGATGCTGGGCGGGAAAATCGCCGGCGAAGATGTTCAATTCGCTCGCCAGGTGCTGGCACTGCCCGCGCGCCGCATTCCGCAGGTTGTGCGCCAGTTAATTGGCTATTACCAGCAGGAGCGGCTGCCCGAAGAATCCTTCCACGAATGGAGCCGCCGCGTTTCAGACGCTCAGGTGGCCGCCCGGCTTGCTCCTTACCTTCAGGTTACCGAAATTGAAGAGGAAGCGTTCACCGATTGGGGCGACCAGGAGAAGTTCTCGCTAAAGCTGGGCCGCGGCGAATGCTCGCAATAAGACCTCGCCGGGCTTGGGATGTTGTGGCTCCGTTCGCGCGTGCGCTCTCTGCCCCGGCTGCCGTTTTCAACTTGTGGTATGCGCAAGGCCGCAGTTTGTATATAATCCCGTGACTGCATCTTGGAGGTGTCTCGGGAATGTATTGCAGCCATTGCGGAGCTCAGATTGCCGATGGTTCAAAATTCTGCAGCCAGTGCGCCAAGCCAATTTCCGGTCCCACGCCCGAAGCAGGAAGCGCGCCAGCTTATGCGGCGGCGCCGGTTATTTATTGCCGGAATTGCGGGCGGCAATTAGCCGCCATGGCCGAAGTCTGCGTTGGCTGCGGCGTGAAGCCCTGGGTCGGGGCGCGTTATTGCCAGGCTTGCGGCGCGGAAACTTTCCCCACCAGCGCCAGTTGCATCAAGTGTGGCGCCTTGCAGACAAGATACAGCGATAAAGACTGGATTATTGCCTTAATTCTCTCTGTTCTACTGGGCGGCCTGGGCGTGGACCGCTTTTATCTGGGGTACACCGGGCTCGGCATCCTCAAGCTGATCACGCTGGGTGGGCTGGGAATCTGGTTCATTATCGATGTCATCCTGATTGCCCTCAACCGCCTGCCAGACGCTCAAGGCCTTGTCTTAAAGCGCTAGATACTTTTGCGGAGCATCACGCGAAGCAAGGGTTTAAGTTTTAGCTGCCCGTCAACGGCCCCGGCCAGGCAGGCAGATAAAAGGAGGAACCTGATGGATCGAACCTCGCGAAGGACTTTTGTGAAGCGCGCCGCCCTGGGGTGCGCAGGCCTTTGGACTGCCGGCAAAATCCGCCTATTGGCCAACCCTTTGGGCCTGCCCATTGGTTTGCAGCTTTATACGGTGCGCCAGCAGTTGCAAAAGGACTTTGAAGGTACACTGAAGCAGGTTGGGGCCATCGGCTACAAGGAAGTGGAAATGGCTGGTTTTCTGGGCAGGACGCCGGCACAAATCCGCGCCGCCCTGAAAAAGGCGGGTCTGAACTGCCCCAGCGCGCATTATCCCGCCATGGAGCTGACCTCTGACCTCGATAAGAAGATCGAATTCGCCAGGCAGCTCGGGCTGCAATACATGGTATGCGCCTTCCCCTGGGTGGCAAACCCCGGCCGGTTCCACGCTGCGCCCGGCCAGCGGATGGCGGTGTTTCAAGGCATTGTGCACGGCATGACGATGGAAGACTGGAAGTGGAACGCTGACCTGTTCAATCGCGTGGGCGCTGCGTGCCACAAGGCCGGAATTCAGTTCTGCTACCACAACCACGATATCGAATTCCAGAACCACGGCGGGCAGATACCCTACGACCAACTTCTCAAGTGGTGCGATGCCAAACTGGTGAAGATGGAGCTGGATTGCGGATGGATGTTCCGGGCTGGCCGCGACCCGGCGCTCTATATGCGCAACAACCCCGGCCGCTACCCGATGCTGCACATCAAGGATGAGGAAGGCGGCACAATTGACACTTCCCTGGACTCTTCCACCAACACCGAGCTGGGCAAAGGCAGCATGAATTTTAAGAGTATTTTCGCCGCCGCTCCCATCGGAGGTGTAAAACACTACTTTGTGGAGCAGGAACACTTTCAGGCGGATATTCCGCCCATGAAGGCGGCGGAAATAGATTATGAATTCCTGCACGCCATAAATAGCTGATCGCCGCCAGGGTTATTAGATTTAACCGCTGTGCCACGGGTGTCCTGCGCGTGACCACGGCCAGGACGGCCGTACCACGCGAGCGCACGGTACAAAGTGTACTACTATCGTCCGCCGCCTTGAGCGATGCTCGGGCGCCGTGCTATCGTTTAGTTAAAGCGTGGGTTTCAAGCTGGAGTGGCGGAATTGGCAGACGCACGAGACTCAAAATCTCGCGCTACTTGGTAGCGTGGGGGTTCAACTCCCCCCTCCAGCACCAACGAAGTGGACTTATTCCCGGCCGCCTGGCCTGCTCCGGCGGATTTCACAACCTCTGCCTGAATCTGCTTCCTGAAGCTCTTGGGGCTCGTGCGGCGCTCTTGCAACGGTTTTCTGCGCAGGCAAGCTTCGCAGATCCTATGCTCCGCGCAGCTCGCCAAAGGCTGATCTTGCCGCTGCCAGCGTTTCTTCGATCACATCGGCGGTATGAGCGGCGGAAACGAACATGGCCTCAAACTGCGAGGGCGGAAAATAAACGCCGTGCTCCAGCAGCCGGTGGAAAAATCGGCCAAACAGCGCTGTATCCGCCGTTTTGGCGCTTTCGTAATCAAACACCGGTCCGGAGGTAAGGAACGCTGTCAGCATCGATCCGACCCGGTTCACCGTAAGCGGAACGCCCGCCTGCCGGGCAGCCGCCAGCAAGCCGGATGCGAGGCGGCCGGAATTTTCCTCCAGATGTTCGTAGAACCCGGGCTCGCGCAGCGCTTCAAGTGTCTTGATTCCCGCCGCCACGGCCAGTGGATTGCCCGAAAGCGTTCCCGCCTGATAAACCGGTCCCGCCGGAGCCACCTGATCCATCAGGTCAGCGCGGCCGCCGTAAGCGCCCACCGGCAAGCCTCCGCCAATAATCTTGCCCAGCGTCGTCATATCGGGTTCAATACCGTAAAGCGCCTGAGCGCCGCCACGGGCCACGCGAAAGCCGGTCATCACTTCATCAAAAATCAGAATCGTGCCTTGTTCGGCGGTAATCTGCCGCAGCCTTTGCAGAAAGCCGCCGGCCGGCGGCACGCATCCCATATTGCCGGCCACAGGCTCAACAATGACGGCGGCAATCTGATGACGATGGGCGGCGAACATCGCCTCCAGCGCCTGCGGGTTATTGTAGGGGACGGTCAGGGTAAGCGCGGCGAGCGCGGCGGGCACGCCCGGGCTATCCGGCAAACCCAGCGTGGCCACGCCGGAGCCCGCTTTGACCAACAGGCTATCCGCATGGCCATGGTAGCAGCCTTCAAATTTCAAAATCTTTTCGCGTTTTGTGGCGGCGCGCGCCACGCGCAGCGCGGAAAGCGTGGCCTCCGTACCAGAGTTTACCAGGCGAACCCGCTCCACGGAGGGCATAAACTCCCGGATCATCTCCGCCAGCGTTACCTCGCCCGGGGTTGAAGCGCCAAAGCTGGTACCGGTTTCGACCGCCTGTTTCAAGGCCGCGCTTACCGCGGGCGGGCAATGGCCCAGAATCAGCGGCCCCCACGACATCACGTAATCGATGTAACTGCGGCCGTCCACATCGGTAAGGCGGGCGCCAGAGCCTTTGGCAAAGTAAATAGGGTTGCCGCCCACGGCGCGAAAAGCCCGCACCGGAGAGTTCACTCCTCCCGGCATCAGTTTTTGAGCCCGCGCGAAAAGCGCGTCGGATTTAGTTGTCATAAGCGTCCATTCCAGTCTTGCCGAAATCAGCCAGCGACTCGCGCAGGCGCGCCCACAGGGATTCGATCAGGGTGGGCAACATATCCCGGTAAAGCCGCCGCGCCAGCCGGTGATACGTTTGGCAGCCCGAAAGCAAGTCCTGCAGCAACGCTTCAAACGTTTTGCTGCGCGCGGCAAAGCCCACCAGGCGCGACGTTGTCGGGGCCCCCAAAAAGTCCTGATGATAAAAGTAAGGCGCCAGGCGCGCGCCCAGCGCCAGCCGCCTGCCAAAGTCCTGCCCAATGCGCCGCGCATAGGATTCCAGCTCGCCCGCCGCAAAGACCTGCGCCAGCAAGTCACCCGAACGCATGGCAAAGTAGATGCCTTCGCCCGTAACCGGATCAACCAGCCCTGCGGCGTCGCCCAACAGAGCCCAATCGGGCCCGGCAATTTGCAGTTGGCTCCAGCTTTGGGCGCTAAGCGCGGGCAGCACGTGGCTGAAGACCGGCGCACCCGCAATGGAGTACCCGAAGCGCGAGATGAAAGCGTTCAGCCGGGCGCGCAAGCCGGCCATTCCGGTTTCCGAGGCCTTTCCGCAAATGCCCAGTGAAAGATGCCCGATGCGCGGAAACGCCCAGGCGTAGCCCTCAAAATCCTCATAAAACTGGACGCGCAGCACGTCGTCGGCAGGCGGGGCATAGTAGCCGAGGGTCAGCATCAGGTCGTGACGGGTAAAGCCCTCTGCAAAGCGTTGGCGCAGGGCGGTGCGGGCTCCTGCGGCAACAAACACGTATTGCGCCGTCAGGGTTTGGCGCTCCGTGCGCACATTCCAGCCGCCGCCGGGGTGGCGTTCAAAATCCAGCACCCGCTCGTTCAGAATTTCGCATCCGGCAGCTTCCGCCCGGCTTAGCAGCAGTTCATTCAGCACGGCGCGGGAGTAAACGGCGATAGGCTCGCGCAACTCAAGGCTCAGCTTCGCGCCGCGCGGCGCCAGCAGTTCCGCCCGCCGAACGAGCGTATGTTCCTCGACGGCGTCGCGAAGAAATGGGTAGCGTCGCAGCGCTTTGGCGGGCAGCCCGCCGCCGCAAGGCTTTTCCCAGCCGCGCTTCTCTTCCGCCACAATAATGCGCGCTCCAATTTTTCCCGCGGCGCGCTCCTCCGCCAGTTGCCGCCCGGCCATCGCGCCCGCCGGTCCGCCTCCTATGATTACAATTGTGGATTGCATGGCGAGTGGTATCAATGGGCAGCATAACACGCGGTGAATTCGCTGGGTAGAGTGCTTGCGGCGTCCTCCGCGCGCCAGGCATTCGGCGCCCGCTTTTCAGGCGCCCTGCCGCAGGATTTTCTCCAGAAAATCCGGAATCTCAAACACGGCGCGATTGTTCAGGCTGGCGGCACGCTCGCGATAGGCGGCCAGAGTTTGGGGTTGCAGCAGTCGCCCCACCGCGCTGGCTATGCCGCGAAAGTCGGGCAGCGCCATGCCATAGCCGTTTTCCACCAGCCAATCCGCATTGTAGCGTTCCTGCGGCAGCGTCCAGGCATTGTGTTCCACAATCACAGGCAGCCCCATGTGCAGCGCTTCGCTGATGCTGGCAGGGCCGGGTTTGCCGATAAAAAAATCCGCCAACTGCATAAAATAGGGCGCCTCGCGGGTAAAACCTTCCACCAGAAAGGGCTTGCGGTGCTTCATCCGCTCCAGCCGTTTTTTTACCTGCAGGTTATGGCCTGCCAGCAAGATCAATTGCAGCGGCAGGTCGGCCGCCTCCAGGCGGCGCGCAATCTGAACCATCACGCTGGAGCCGGCCCCGCCAAACATCACCAAGCCGGCAGGCAAATCTGCGTCCAGTCCCAGCCGTTGCCGCTCCGCTTTGCGGTCAACCGGGGTGGTGTGGTAGAAGCGAGGATTCAGGATCATGCCGCTGGCTTGGAACACGCGGCTATCGTCGTGGCCCAGGCTGCGGGCCTGCTCCACCGCCTTCCGCGTGCCGCAGATAAAATATTGCGTCTGCTGCTCAATCCAGAAATGGGGCGGATAATCCGCCAGGTCGGTAATCACCGTTGTCAGCGGCGTGCGCGGCGCGACGGCGCGCAACCCCTCGCCGATGGCGCGGTTAAAGTGCGGCACCATCGATACCACCAGGTCGGGCGGACTCTCCCTCCAGAACTCCCGCAGCAATTCCACCTGCTGTTTGTGAAAGTGCCGGATGACGCCGTGCATCCATCCAAGAGCCGTGGTCAGGCCCAGCGTCCAGCCGTTTTTCAGCAGCAGATTGTAAATATCCTGCATGCGCAGGCCGGTGAATTTCCTCATGAAGTCGATGGGGTCCAGCGCCTCCTGCAGATTCACCAGGCGCACCTGCCAGGGGCGCTGCTGCTCTCGGGTCACCTGTTCCAGCGCGGTGGCTGCACTTCGATGCCCGCCGCCGGCGTCAAAAAAGATAAAATCCAACTGTTTCATCACTGCAAAATCGTAACACAAGGCCAGCCCGCGCGGGCCGCGAACCCCTAAATTTCACAATAACTTATTCGCCTTGTTACCGTGGTTTAACAGTGCCTGGGCTAGCCTAGATCATGCGTTGTGATCTGCACGTCCATACGCTCCACTCCGGCCCTACCGACATCCCCTTTTTCGGAAGAATTTGCAGAGAAAGCTACAGTCCGCCTGACCAGCTTTATGAGCGCTTGAAGCGCCGCGGCATGGATCTGGTCACGGTGACGGATCACGATTCCATTGAAGCCGCTGAGGAGCTGCGCCGCAAACCCGATTTCTTCCTGAGCGAGGAGGTAAGCTGCGAAACGCCGGGCGGCGCACGGCTTCATGTGGGCGTATATAACATCAACGAACGCCAGCACCTGGAAATGCAGCGCCGCCGCCGCGATCTGCCCGCCTTTCTGGCTTACCTGAACGAGCAGGAGCTGTTCTATACCCTTAACCACCCGCTTTCGCGGCTTACAGGCACGCGCAACGCGGCCGACTTTGAATGGTTTGAGCGCGAGTTCTGCGCCTTTGAGGTGCTAAACGGCCACATGCCCGCTGCCAGCAACCGCCGCGCCCGCCGCATGGCGCGCGAAATGACCAAGTGGGGCGTGGGCGGCAGCGACGCTCACACGCTGCATTCCGCGGCATCGGCCTACACGGAAATAGCCGCCGCGTCGAACAAAGAAGAGTTCCTTCAGGGTTTGCGTCAGGGGCGCGCGCGCGCCCGCGGCCAATCCGGAAGCTACTGGAAGCTGACGCTGGATGTGATGACCATTGCCGCCGGCATGATGCGGGAAAACTACTTTACTGTGCTGCTGGCTCCTCTCATGCTGGCTGTGCCCGCGGCAACTCTGGCCAGCTTTTGGCTGGAGATTCAGTTTGGCCGTCACTGGATGCGTCGGGTCAGCCGTTCAGGCGGGAAATCTGCAGGCGGCTGGCGGGCATCCAATCTTCATAAGGCGCCTGAGGCTGCTGTATGACCTTGTCGCAAGCTGTTTTAAGCTTTATCTCCATCCGCGACCGCCGACTGATGCTGCGCGTAAGCCGATGGAGACCGCCGCGTCTGGTGCGTTGGTGGATGATCGCCGCAACGCGCGCGGGTGACGGCTGGTTATGGTATGCGTTGGGTGTTGCCATTCTGTTTTCCGGCGGGCGCGAGCGCTGGCGGGCCGTGGGCGCCGCATCCCTGGCCGCCCTGTGTGGCATTCTGCTATTCCGTGTTCTAAAGCGCCTTACTGGCCGCGAGCGGCCCTGCGCCATTGAGAAGCATGGCTGGGCCAACCTGCTGCCTCCGGACCGCTTTTCCTTCCCTTCCGGTCATAGCATCACCGCCTTCGCCATCGCCGTTGCCGTAAGCCACTATTACCCCGATTTGCGGGCCGGCCTGTTGTTTTGCGCCGCCAGCGTCGCCGCATCGCGCGTGACGCTGGGCATGCACTTCTTAAGCGATGTGCTCGCCGGCTCGATGATGGGCTCCCTGCTCGCCTGCGCATCGCTCTGGCTGGTGCATTGAGCGCCCACATTCGGCTTGCGGCGATTGCCATCAACCATCCCCATCCTTAAAGCAGCCCGCCAGTCAGTGAAGATGGTGCGGTAAACGCGCCCGTCGGTGGCTGGGCAACTCTGCCCGCCAGCTCGCCGGGCCACTTCCTGCCAAAGGACAGGCATTTTAAGCTTGACAATGCTATCTATATAGTACATACTTCACTTTGTATCACCTCGCTTTGCCTTTTGCCCCCATGAGGTCCTGCGAGACCATGTTCAACCACCTGCAACGTTCCGACCTGATCAAGCCGGTTGTCAGTCACCCAAGTCGGTTGCGCACGAGTGAGGAAACCATTTGTACGCCAGCCACACTGGCGGCGCGTTTTTTTCTCCTACTGTGGCCGTTTGCATTGGCGGGGCATCCCGCCATGCGGAGTGAAAAAAATGGTGCCGTAAGGCCGCCCCAAGACCCAAATCGGTCCGGCTCCTGTCGGAAAATCACGAATGCATTCACCGCCGATGTGAAACGGATTTTTTTACACCAAAACGAACCCAATGTTATTGATAATAAACCACATCACAAAAAACGAACCCAATAATGAACCCAATGTTGTTGTTTATATTTGACTTAAATGGCTGAAAACACATGAGATGCACCAAAAACAACGAACCCAATCGGGTTAACTGATGTGCAATTAAATAGATACAGTGATGGCCGAGGGCGAATTAGAAACCCGAGCGGTTCGGCTCTGCGGCCGACGCCGCCCACCCCGGCGCAATGTGGGATGCCAGGTTGGAATTTTGCCTTGCGCGTCTTGACTTCGCGCGGGCGGAGGGATAATCTGCGCCTTCCGATTCCGGGCACAATTCCATAGGAGGCGGCAGCACATGGCCACATCGCGGCGGGACTTTCTAAAGGGCGGCGCATTGGGCGGGGCTGCCATTTCTGCCTCGGGTTTTGACCTTAGCGCGGCACGGGCCCAGACGGCATCGTTGCGGATATCACGGGCGCGGGAAACGCGCAGCACCTGTCCGTATTGTTCGGTGAGCTGCGGAGTGATTATCTACACCCTGGGCGACGGAGCCAAGAACGCCACGCCGCAGGTGTTGCACGTGGAAGGCGACCCGGATCATCCCATCAACCGCGGAACCTTGTGCCCCAAGGGTTCGTCGCTGCAGCAGGACATTCTGAACGAGCGCCGGCTGCTTAAGCCCCAGGTTCGGCGCCCGGGCGCAACGCAGTGGGAAGACATTTCGTGGGAGGCGGCCTACTCGGAAATTGGCCGTTGGGTGAAAAAGACCCGCGACGCCACGTTCATTGAAAATGACGCCGCCGGCCGCGCCGTGAACCGCTGCGAGAGCATCGCCTTTACCGGCGGCTGCACGGATACGAACGAGTTCAATTACCTGGCGGTAAAAAGCATGAGGAGTCTGGGCCTGGTGTATTTGGAAAACCAGGCCCGGCTTTGACACGGCCCCACGGTCTCAAGTTTGGGACCTACTTTCGGGCGCGGGGCAATGACCAATGGCTGGATCGACATCAAGAACACCGACATGATGCTGATCATGGGCGGCAATCCGGCGGAGAACCATCCTTGCGGGTTTAAATGGGCGGTTGAAGCCAAGCGCCAGCGCAATGCGCGCATGATTGTGGTTGACCCGCGCTTTACACGCACGGCCTCAAACGCGGATCTGTTCTGCCAGATTCGCGCCGGGGCCGACATTGCTTTTCTCGGCGGCGTCATCCGCTACGCCATTGAGAATAATCGCATCGCTCGCGATTACCTGGTTAACTATACCAACGCCGCCTTTATCGTGAAGGAAGGCTTTAAGCTCCCCGAAGACGGCCTCTACTCCGGTTTTGACGCCGCCACCCAGACTTACGATAAATCCACCTGGAACTACGAGACGGGCGGCAATGTGACGGGCAGGGTTGCCGCCTCCGGCGCGCCCCTCGCTCCCCGTGCCGCCACCGTCAGCGCTCCACCGGCGCTGCCACCCAATGTGGCCTACGATCTTTCACTGCAGCATCCGCGCTGTGTCTTCCAATTGCTGCGCCGCCAGTATTCGCGCTACACACCGGAAATGGTGGAGCGCATCACCGGCATTCCGCAACAGCAGTTTGTGAAGGCGGCCGACCTGTTTACCTCCATCCGCAGGAATGGCGACATGAAGCAGGTGGCCACGGTGATTTACGCCGTGGGCTGGACGCATCACACCTACGGCACCCAGATCATCCGCACCGCGGCCATGATGCAATTGCTGCTGGGCAACGTGGGGCGTGCGGGTGGAGGGGTGAACGCGCTACGAGGCCACTCCAACATTCAAGGCGCCACCGACATGGCCGGAATTTTTGACATTCTTCCCGGCTATCTGAAAATGCCTGTTCCCACCGATGCCAATCTTGAAACTTATTTGAAGCGCATTACGCCCACAGCCGCAAAGCCGGCGGAATGGGAATCGTTCAACTACTGGTCAAACACGCCCAGGTTTGCGGTGTCGCTGCTCAAGGCGTTCTATGGCGACGCCGCCACAAGGCAGAACGATTTTGCCTTCCACTATCTGCCCAGAATCGACCGGCGGTTTTCCTGGACGGATCTTTGGGACGACATGTATCGCGGCCATGTGAAGGGCCTGTTCGCCTTCGGCATGAACGGCGTGATGATCGGACCCGATTCCCGCAAGAACATTGAGGCGCTGAAGAAGGCGGACTTTCTGGTGGTGTGCGAAATCTATCCGGATGAGACCAGCGACTTCTGGCAGTCGCCCGGCATTACGCCGGAGGAGATGAAGCAGATTCCGACCACGGTTTACCGGCTGCCCGGCGCGGGATTTGCGGAAAAGGACGGCACCTTTGTCAATTCCGCGCGCTGGCTGCAGTGGAAGCACGCGGCGCTAACCCCGCCCGGCGAAGCGCGGCTGGACCAGGAAATTCTTGCCCGCATTTTCCTGGAAGTGCGCGAGCTTTACCGCAAAGAGGGTGGCAAATTTCCTGACCCGATTCTGAACGCCACATGGAATTACACCAACCCTTACAACCCGTCGCTGGCGGAAGTGGCAAAGGAAATCAACGGCCGCGCCCTTGCCGACGTGAGCGATGACAAGCTGAAACTTTCCGCCAGGGCGGGAGACCAGTTGCCCACCTTTGCGCTGCTGCGCGACGACGGTTCCACGGCCTGCGGCAACTGGCTTTACTGCGGCTCGTGGACCGAAGCGGGCGCCATGATTCAGCGCCGCGGCACGGATGATCCTTCCGGGATGGGCGTTTATCCCAACTGGGCCTGGAGCTGGCCGGCCAACCGCCGCGTGCTTTATAACCGCGCTTCCTGCGATGTGAGCGGCAAGCCGTGGGACGCGGAGCGACGCCAGGTTTGGTGGAACGAGGCGGCCGGCAAATGGGTGGGCAATGACGTTCCGGATTTTAAGCCTGATTCGCACCCCAGGGATCATATGGGACCGTTCATCATGAATCCGGAGGGCGTGGGCCGGCTGTTTGTGCCGCTGGGCTTTGTGGCCGATGGTCCGTTCCCGGAACATTACGAGCCCATCGAAAGCCCGGTGGCGAATCCCTTGCATCCGGATCACAGCACCAACCCCCTTACCAAAAGATTTGCCACCGCCGCCGATGTGTACGGCACGCCGGAGCAGGGTTACAAGCTGGTTTGCACCACGTATCGCCTGACGGAGCACTACCATTACTGGACAAAGAACAACCCGATGAACGTCGAGTTGGTGCCGGAGCCGTTTGTGGAGATTCCCGCAGAACTGGCGGACGAAATGGGCTTGCGAGGGGGCGAGAAAGTGCGGGTTTCAAGTGCTCGCGGCCACCATCTGGCCAAGGCCATGGTCACCCGCCGCATCAAGCCCATGATGATTGACGGACAAAAAGTCTACCAGATTGGCGTTCCTATCCACTGGGGCTACAAGGGCATTTCGGAAGAGGCGGGCCGCACCGGTCTTACACTGGCCAACAACCTCACTCCAACTGTGGTGGATGCCAACGCCTTTACGCCGGAATTCAAGAGCTTTCTGGTGAAGCTGGAGCGTGTTTGAAGAGCCTGTGCGCCTGCAACGCTGAGGACCCCGCCAATGAGCGATCGACGAACCCTTGAAGTGCAGCGCATCAGCGGGCATAACGGGCCCGCAGCCGGCCTGGGAATGCAGCGCGAGCTGGAGGTGTGCAAGCTGGTGGACACTACCACCTGCATCGGCTGCAAGGCTTGCGAAGTGGCGTGTGTGGAGTGGAACCAGATGCCGTTCCGCACCACGAATTTTGATAATACCTACCAGACGCTGCCCGAGACCGCGTGGAACTTCTGGAACCTGATCAAGTTCAACGAGCATGAGCGGGAAGACGGCACCCTGGCCTGGCTGATGCGCAAGGACCAGTGCATGCATTGCAGCGACCCCGGATGCCTGGAGGCTTGCCCGGCCGACGGCGCCATTGTGCAGTATGCCAGCGGCATTGTGGACTTCAACCAGGAGAAGTGCATCGGCTGTCAGTATTGCGTAACCGGCTGCCCGTTCAATATTCCCCGGTTTAATCCTGAAACCAAACGGGTGTACAAGTGCACGCTTTGCTCAGACCGCGTGGGCCAGGGCCTGGAACCCGCCTGCATCAAGGCCTGCCCAACCGGATGTCTGCACTTTGGCACAAAGACGGATATGAAGCACCTTGCCGCGCGCCGCGCCGAACAGTTGCGGGAACATTACGGATTTGAAAAAGCCGGCGTATACGATCCTGCCGGTGTGGGCGGCACGCACGTGATTTACGTGCTGCACGATGCGACCAGGCCTGAGCTTTACGGCGGGTTGCCGGCCAACCCCACGGTTCCGCTTGCGGTGCGGATTTGGAAAACGCCTTTGAAGTGGCTGGGCAACGTGGCCATGCTGGGCGGCATGATTGGCGTGGCGCTGCACTACCTGCGATTTGGGCCAAAGATTGTCAAGGAAGAAGCCGACCGCAGGTAAATCCGGCCGCCGGCGCCAGCCCGCCGTTCCGTGGATGTTGACTGAAGGAGGGAGCCAATGGTCATTTCGCGCGTTCTGGAAGGCGGGCGCATCCTGCGATACACGCTCGCCGAGCGCGTTGTGCACTGGGTTGCAGGAATCTCCTACCTCTACCTGCTTGCGACCGGGCTTGCCTTTTTTGACCCATTCCTATTCCGCGTTACCGGTCTTTTGGGAGGCGCCGCAACTGCGCGCGCCTGGCATCCGTGGGCAGGGGTTATTTTTGTGATCGCTGTGGTGTGGATGTATGCCATTTGGCACGAAGATATGCGCATAACCGATGTGGACCGTGCCTGGTCGCGCGCCATTGGCTATTACATCCGCAACGAAGATGAAAACCTGCCGCCCGCCTCGCGATTTAACGCCGGCCAGAAGCAGCTTTTCTGGCTGATGTTTTATGGCGGCCTGCTGCTGCTTGCCTCCGGACTGGTGCTGTGGCTGCCGGAATATCTCCCGTGGAGCTTTCGTTGGCTGCGCTATACGGCGGTGCTGGTACACCCGCTGGCGGCGCTGGCGACCATCGGCGGCTTTATCGTGCATTTCTACATGGGGACTGCGGTGGCGAGGGGCGGGTTCACATCCATCATCCGGGGCGAAGTCTCACAGGCCTGGGCGCGCATGCACCACCGGTTATGGCTGAATCAGATTCTGCGGGAATCGGGTGAGAAAAAATGAGAGCCTCCGCATTGCAGCAGCGCCTGAAGCGCGCCCGGGAACTGGAGACCGAATGCCCTTTTGCCGCGGAGGTGCTGCGGTTCTACGCTGAGGTCGCCAGCTTTCAGGAGGTGGTTGCGGCTGAGCTGGAACGGGAAGGCCGGCGCTTTCCAGACACCAACAGCTTTGCGGCCTTGCTCGATACCACCCTGCTGATACCCCACTTTCGTGAGCTCTTGCGCTGCATGCACACGATAGGCTCCAGCGACCTTGCCTTGGCTGCGGATCGCCTGAGCCGCCGCGGGCCGGAGGCTTGGGACGAGTTGATGAGAGAATATTGGCGCGGCAATTCGGATTTGGAGCTGGAGCCGCGCGATCCCCGTGCTTTCTTTGCCCATGCGGTTTTGCAGCCTTACGCCGAGTGGCTGGCTGGGGAGCGGAATTGGAACGAATCCGCAACCGCCAGACCGGTTTGCCCGTTTTGCAGCCGTCCTTGCCTGTTGGCAGTGCTGCGGCCGGAAGGTGACGGCGGAAAGCGCTCGCTGGTGTGCAACCTGTGCCTTACAGAATGGAGTTACCCGCGGCTTATTTGCGCGGCCTGCGGCGAGGAGGATCCCGCGAAGCTGGTGATATACACGGCGGCTGATTTCCCGCACATCCGGCTGGATGCCTGCGACGGGTGCGGGCAATATGTGAAGACAATTGATCTGACCCGGAACGGACGCGCCGTACCCGTAGTGGACGAACTGGCGGCTATACCTTTGGACCTTTGGGCTGCCGACCATGGATACACAAAGCTGCAAGGCAATCTGCTGGGGGTATGAAACTGATCATCGCTAAAGAGGCGCAATAGCGGCGTTAAGTAAGGAAAAAGAGGCGGGTAAAATTTCAGGGAAACGAAGTGCAGTGCAGGAAGGCTTGGTCAGGGCCGCTCCCGTGTATTATGCCTTACACGGGAGCGGTTGACAAAGGTAACAGCGTGACCGGTAAGTGGTTAAACTGCCGCGGCCGCCGCCTTTACTTTGCGGCGAGTCGTGGCGCGCTTCTTTTTGGGGGCTTCACCCTCCGCGATCTCGAACGATGCCATCGCGGTAACGAACTTGCGTACGCCGGCGGTATCAAAATCCACCGTCGTCATGTTGTCATTCCGTTCCAAAATCGTCCCGCATCCATACTTAAAATGTCGAACGTATTGACCCGATTTAAAGTTGATCATTAATATCTCCATCCTGCAGCGTCAATGCCATCGAGAACAGAGCTTAGAGGGCAGCGTGGCCAACGGTGCAATTTGTGCGGGCCTGCCGGTGGTACCCGAGCAGGCAGCCTGGCCGGCGAAATTGCCGAGCGCCGGGCGAAGGATATCCGAACTCCGGGGCACCGGAACCGCTTAGAGAGTATCCCTTGTGCGGAGGGCCCGGGGGTTATGGAGGCAAAGATGGCCATCAGGAGCGGCTTGAGGGCCGCCCCATCCAGCCTGCCAATCAGTAAAGTTTACAGAAAGTTACGCCTTTTCGACGTTGTCTGCCTGCAGGCCCTTGGGGCCCTTCTTTACTTCAAACGAAACCCGAGCACCCTCTTCAAGAGAGCGGTAGCCCTCCCCCTGAATAGCTGAGAAATGGACAAAAACGTCGTCGCCGCTTTCTCTTTGAATAAATCCGTAGCCCTTAGCGGCATTAAACCACTTAACGGTACCTTGTTCCTTCATGCTTCTGTGATCCTTTGACTTTAAATTCGCAATTCGTTAGTACGGCGACGACGGGGAAAAACCCAACGGGCTTAAGGCAGGTTAGGAATTCCCGGTCCTAAACGCAGAGAGGAAACCCCTACAAAATTCAGGCGGTACACTCGTCGGCATAGCAAACATAAACTGCAGTAATAATATAGCACATTGCCAAACAAATTGCATACAAAACAATTTAGGCAGGATCGCGGTGTACGCGATAGGTTAGTCAGCTCGCCTGCCGGGGGTGGGTCCGGCATCTACTACTGCTGGCGCCCCAGGCCATTGGCTGCCCATGAATTCAACCTTAACTCGTGCAATTCTGCGCCCTTCCATATCCACCACGGTCAGGCGGTTCTGGTTATAGGCCACGGATTCGCCAACGACAGGGATCTTTCCCAGCCTGGCAAGCATGAAGCCCCCCAGAGTCTCGTAACCCGGACCTCGCGGCAGGTCCAACTGATGACGGTCCGCAAGTTCCCGCAGCGTAGTAGCGCCATCGACAACGAAGGATCGCACTCCACCGACGTGTCCTGGGGCGTTTTCCACAGTTGTTTCGCCGGCCACTTCTCCAACAATTTGCGCCAGCACGTCTTCAATCGTCACCAAGCCCTGGAAGGTCCCGAATTCATCCACCACCAGAGCCATCTGCGAGTGTTTCCGCCGCGCCTCCTCCAGCATGCGGTTCAATGGCATGGTTTCCGGCACAATCATGGGCTCATGGAGCAGGGTTCGCAGGTCCAGAGGGGAGTGGGGCGGAATGCGTGAACGCAGGCGGTCAAACAAGACGGCGAGAAGATCCTTGGTGTAGAGTATGCCGATGATATGGTCAGGGTTCTGCTCAAATACCGGAAGCCGGGAGTGCTGAGTGTGGATAACCTGTTGCATCAGGGTATCCAGGTCCTGAGTAAGGGGAATGCACAGGAGCTTGGGGCGCGGCACCATGACCTGGCGCACCAGTACCTGATGCAGGTCGAAAACACTGCGGATCATTTCCTCCTGGTCTTCGGCCAACAGTCCCCGTTTGCGGATGGCGGAGACGATCAGCTTGGCTTCTTCGGTAGTGTGCTGTACGCTGGGCGAGGCGTTTCTTTCGTATCCCACGCTGCGCAACACAACACGGGCCATAGCGTTGAGCATTTTGACCGGATAGCGGGCCAGTTCCACGAACAGGAGTATGGGGCGCGATACGAGCAGCGACATGCGCTCTGCTCGATCGTAGGCGAACGCCTTTGGCGCCAGTTCGCCCAGCACGGTCATTCCGACTGTTACCAGCAGGAAGGCAATCGCAGTGGAAACGATATGGGCCATGACTCCCGCCCAACGATAGCTGAGGCCGGCCAGCAATTCATCCAGCAGACCGGCCAAAAAACCTGCACCCAGCCACCCTTCCAACAGGCTGGCAACAGTAACCCCTACCTGCGTGGCAGAGAAGAGCACGCCGACGTCTGAAAGCAGCAATTGGGCTGCCAGAGCCCGGGCGTCGCCTTCGCGCGCTAGTTGTTCAAGACGAGTTCGGCGAACGCTCAGCAGGGAGTATTCGGCCGCCACGAAAAACCCGTTGACGGCAATAAGCGCGCTCAGGAGTATAGCTTTGAAAAAGTAAACCATGCTACTCCGCCGAAAACCGCCGCTGCCGCGGGCGCAAGGCGCCTTCCAGCCTGTGTTAAAATAACCGCTTCCGGATTCTCTACCTAGCATGAAGACTAGTGAACAAATTTTCAAGACTGTCTGTGCCTTGGATTGCCCTGACACCTGCAGCATGCTTGTTACCGTGAATGAGGGTAAGGTCACCCGGCTGCAGGGAGATCCCGACCACCCGCTCACCCGCGGCTTTCTGTGCCACAAGGTTGCCCATTACGACCGGCGGCTTTATTCCCCTTTACGCATCCTGCAACCCCTTCATCGGACGGGAGAGAAGGGTGAGGGTAAATTTGCCCCCGTGTCATGGGATGAAGCCCTCGACGAAATCGCCAGCCAATGGAAGAAGATTATCGCTGAAGATGGCGGCGAGGCCATTCTTCCATATTCTTACGGCGGCTCGCTGGGGGTGGTGCAGAGGCTGGTGGGCCACAGGCTTTTCTACCGCATGGGAGCCAGCCAACTGCTGCGCACCATCTGTGACCCGGCTGCTGTGGCGGGATGGGACGTGACCATCGGCAAGGCTGTCTCTACAGATCTGCAGGTGGCGGCAGCCTCGGACTTTATTCTCATATGGGGAATGAATGTGGCAGCCACCAGCGTTCATTTTGTCCCCATCATCAAGCAGGCGCGCGCGCGCGGGGCTGAAGTAGTGCTGGTAGATCCGTGCCGCAATCGGACATCTCACCTTGCCGACCGGCAGATAATGCCGCTGCCCGGCACGGATGCAGCCCTTGCCCTTGGGATGATGCGCGTGCTGATTGAAGAGAACCTGACGGATGCGAGCTATATTGAGCGGCATACGCTCGGATTTCAGGCGCTTCGCGAAAGGGTGATGACGGAATACCCCGTGGAACGGGTCAGCAAGATAACGGCCGTACCCGGAGATGAGATTGCGGAACTGGCCCGCGCGTATGGCCGTGCCAAAGGTCCTTTTCTGCGCGCCGGCTTTGCCTTTACCCGCCACGCTCATGGCGCGATGGCGATGCGTACCATTGCCTGCCTCCCCGGCCTGGTGGGCGCTTTTGAGAGGCCGGGCGGGGGTGCGCATCATGAAACGGCGGGCGCGTTTGAATTTAATTATGATCGCGTCACGGGTGCAGACCAATTCAAGCCCAAGACGCGTCAGATCAACATGGTGAAACTGGGTGACGCTTTGCTTGATTTGGCGAAGCCTCCGGTGCGCTCCTTGTACGTTTATAATTGCAATCCCGCGGCGGTGACGCCGGATCAGTCGCGCGTGCATGCCGGATTAAGGCGCGAGGACCTTTTTACGGTAGTCCATGAACAGGTCCACAACGACACGGTGGATTATGCCGATATCGTGCTGCCCGCACCCACATTTCTGGAATACATGGACCTGTACAAGAGCTACGGCCATTATCATTTGCAAATAGGCAGTCCGGTAGTCCCGCCGCTGGGGCAATCGAAGCCCAACTTAGAAGTGTTCCGGCTTTTGGCCCGGCGCATGGGTTTTAGCGATGCCTGCTTTGACGATGATGAGATGGCTGTAATGGTACAGGCTCTCGATACCGCGTCCCCGTATTTTGAACCTATTGATTTTGAACGTTTGAGAAGCGGAGGTCCGGAGCGCCTTAAGGTGGATTCAAACCCCTTTGCTGAGGGCTTCTTTACTCCTTCGGGAAAGCTGGAGTTCTACTCCCAGACTCTGGCCAGCCGGGGAATGGATCCGCTGCCCGCTTACGTTCCGCCGCCCCAGGAGGTTAGCGTATCGGAAGGCAGCAAGTATCCGCTGCGGCTGATCAACCCCCCCAGCGTTCACTTTTTGAATACGACATTTGGCGCCGTGGAAAACCAGCGCGCGCGCATGAAGCGTCCGGAGATAAAAATTAACCCTGGCGATGCCTCCCAGCGAGGCATTCGGGACGGCACCCTGGTGCGGGTATCCAATGCGCTGGGTGAGTGCCATCTGCACGCGGTCGTGACCGGTGACGTAATTCCCGGCGTTGTTGCAGCAGAGGCGAACTGGTGGCCAAAACACATGGATAAGAATGCCGGGCTGAACGTGCTGATGTCTTCGCGCCTTACAGATTTGGGCGAAGGTTCAACCCTGCAGGGGAACTGGGTGGAAATTGCTCCGCTTTAGAAGATCCATTGCTGATTCCCACAACCCCGGCACAGATGCGCCCCGCGATTGATGGAAAAATCCTTCACATGCCGCATTCGCAGGTATTACGAGGTAGACTTACCATCCGCCAGAAGGCGCCGCACACCTCTATTAATTGCCCTGCACGGTTACCAGGGCGATATGCAATCCATGATGCGGGTGGCGAAGAAGGTTTCCGGCGGCGCAATGGTGACCATCGCTCTGCAAGGGCCTTTTCAGCATTTTATTGATTATGGCCGGAATGTGGGAATGGACCCCAAGACGTTACGAGTGGGTTTTGGGTGGGGCACAACCTGGAAAATGGAGGATTCGATTGCTCTGCACCATGCTAACCTGCTGCAAGTGATCAGGCTCGCTGAGCTTAACTACCAGGCCGATTCCAGCCGGATATTCCTGCTGGCGTTTTCTCAAGCCTGTGCTTACAACTACCGTTTTGTTTTTACCACCTCTCACTTAGTACGCGGCGCCATAGGTGTTTGCGGCGGTGTTCCCGCCGATTGGGATTCCAACCCGCTATACCGCTCTGCGCAAACGCACGTGCTGCACATCGCCGCCAGACAGGATGCGTGGTTTTCGCGGGAGAAGAACCTGGAGTTTCGCCGCAAACTGGCCCAGCGCGCGGCGTCGCTTGACTTCCGCTTCTATAATTCGTCCCATAGGTTTCCCCGCGCCTCCATTCCCCACATTCGCAAATGGATTGAAAAAAAGCTGTGAACCGGCAAGCGGCGGATCAGACTGAAGCAGGCGGCGCGGCAATTCCATTCTCCGCTTGAACTGCTGCGGGAGGCGCCGTCAACTTTCGGCACAGGTGGATCAATCGGGTATGAGGGATGTCGCCAGAGGTGGGAAGCGGCACCCATTCTCCTTCACGAAAGCTGCTGTAAAACCAGCGTGATATCAGGGCAAGGTGCTCCCAGGCCGGGGCAGGAGACCCGCGGCCGGCCGCAGCAACAGATTCCTGGGCCCGGGCAAGATTTTCCAGTTCGTCCAGCATGGCCCGCAGACGGCCGTCGAGTGGCGCCGGTGATGACACATTTTCTTCCAGCGCAAGAGTGGATGGCCCGAAAAGCCTCCCCCGGATAACGCGAAAGAACACCACCTGCTTGTCGATCGCAGCGCGCTGAAGAATAATGGCGTTCAGTTGGTCCAGGCGGCGGGCTAGGGCGCCTTTCATCCGCAAAGCCTCCTGCGCCTTCTCAATCCTCCTATGTATCCGTTGGGCTGTCTCAAATTCCAGCGCTTCAGAGGCTGCTTCGCGTTCTGCCTCAGAGTCCCTGATAAACACGAGGCCTCCGATATCCAAAAACCCGGCAACCCGGGTAACTTCACGGGAGTATTCTTCCTGAGTGCATCCCTGGAAGCATGGAGCCAGACACATTTGCATTTGCGAATAGATGCAGCCTGGATGGGCTGGGTTCGGATCTAGGTCAGGAGTGCACCGGCGAATTTTGAACAGGTCGAGAAAAGTTGATGTGAAGCGTTCGGAGGCAGCGTAGGAAGGAAACGGACCGTAGTACAACGAGCCGTCAGCCGTAACCCTTCGAGTTGGATAGCAGCGCGGAAAGGCATTGCGAAGATTAATTTTGACCAGCGGCGGAGGCTTTATGCGCAGGCGCCGGCGATATTGGCGCGGATAATACGTGCGGTTCAGTTGATAAAGTAGCCATTGCGACTCAAGCCTGGACCCGGTGAGTTGGAATTCCAACCGTCGCGTGAACCCTCGCAAATTCAGTTTGTGGGAAAATTCGATGGTCTCACCCAGCAAACGTCGTAGGCGGCGACGCAGATCCGCGGTGCGGCTGATGTAGGGTGGCGCGGAATCCTGCTCCGGAAACAGTGCAAAAACAGCAGCCTTGGCGGGCAATTCGGCAAACCAATTCTCGTTGGCTTGCGCGGAGTTAAATTGGAGGACATTCTGCAATGGCATCGGGGTTGGCTGTCGGCAAACGCAGCGGGTGGCGGTGAGATATCACAAGTCGTTGTGGAACCGCCAGCTTGCCTGCTTGATGGCCTTGCGGTAGTCATCGGACTGGATTTCGATCACTTTGCACATTTCGTAGAGCCTGGAACGTAGCGTCACGCCGTATTGATTCAATGTTCTCTCAACTTCAGGTACGGCTTCGCCTGCCGGTGTTCGGACGTCAGAATCTTCAGAGGCTTCCGCAAAAGGTAGCGTGGTGGTAATAAGAGTCACCAGTTTCTGGTTGTAGCGTGTGTTCACGATATGCGCCAGGGTCTCTTTCACCCAATCACTGGGATTGAGCGCCGCCAGTTCATCCAGCAGAAGCACCTCAGTTGTCAGCACCCGCTGCAGCACCTGGGATTCGGATGTCTGGGAAACTGCATTCCAGCTATCCTGGATGGTTTTCAGCAGATCCCGAAAGTCGTAAAAAAGGCAGGGCACGCCTTTGCGTAAGATCAGTTCGCGCAGCACCGCAACGGCGAGATGGGTTTTACCCGCTCCTGTGGGACCGATAAAGAGAAGCCCGAAATCGTTGGGATACTCCTCCACAAACCGGTGCGCGTATAACTTGGCAAGCTCAAGGTAGCGATTGGCCTGGCCGCTTAAGCGGTCCTTCCGGACATCGAAATTTTCGAATGCGCAATGCTCATATCGTCGCGGAATCCGGGCCAACAGAATTAGCTGGCCCGAACGGTCTTCAATCTCGCAATCACAACGCGTAACGCGCCTCACGCTGCCAATCTCAACTGGGCGCCAGCCCGTACCGTCACAATGTGGGCATTCTTTTTTGGGCATATGAACTCAATTTTAGCAGGGTATGGTGAAATGCCATACTTGCCGGCCTTGGCTACTCTGCCGCACGCGTGGTTTGTGCGGAGTCAGCCTAACCTCACTTCAGTCCGATTCCGTCTAGCCATCGAATAATCCTTTCTCCGCGCCGGGAATGGCCAACGATTTCCGGACCTTTTGGATGTACGCCTGGACGTCAAACTTACGTTGAGCGCCAGAGTAGGACATATAACGAATCATTCCGAAAACCGGTCGTTGCGGCGCCCATGGCCGATCGTGCTTGCCACCAATGGACCAGGCAATACCGGCATACCCGTTGGGATCCCGTCCATCCAGTTCAAAACGGTCGTTCAAACGCACAGCAATTTCAAAGGCATCCTCGGGCGAGCGTGTCCATTCCAGAATTTTCTTGGCCCAGTACATGCGCAAGTATCCTGCCATCCAGCCGAAGTTCACCATTTGCTGCTGCGCAACGTTCCACAGGGGGTCATGGGTCTCGGCGTTACAGAACTGCCGTTCGTTATATACATATTCGCGCTCATCGCGCGCGTGTTCTGCGAGTGTGGCACGCGCCCAGGGCTCGCAACCCTTCAGTGAATCGTAATGGAGGTTGTATTTTACGAAATTAATGGCCAGCTCTCTGCGCACTATGATTTGCTCCAGAAATGCTTCACGGTCAGCTTGCGGCGCATGAGCGTTTTTTACCGCCAGGGCTACGGTGTGAGGCCCCAGGTGGCCAAAGTGCAAATAAGGGGAAAGCTGGCTTGTTGCCTCAAGCTCTGGATGGTTGCGGAGCGAATCGTAGCCTTTCAGCCGATGTTTCACGAAGCGGTGGAGCAGTCGCATGCCTTCCTTGCTCCCTCCTCGCCACGCTGATACCGGTCCCGTGGAACGGTCAATGGGAAATGCGGCCAAAAAGTCTGAATCTGGGCCGGATGTTCGCATGTCTCGCGGCATGCGCCAGGTAACGCGCGGAAGGGGATTTGAAAGCGGCTGCAAAAACTCATTCAATGCCGCGTGGATGTGGGGCCGAATGGTCCGCGCCGAGTAGTGCTGCCTTCCAAATAACTTTGAGGGAACAATGACGTCCGCGTCCACGGTCCATAAAGGGATGCCCAGCAATTTTGAAGCAGTCACACGCCAGCCCTCGGGTTCGCGTAGAGGGTTTTCATCCCCCACTACCAAGGCCGGTTTCACCTCTTCGCAAAATCGAATAAGATGGTGCTGAGGATATGGCCTGAAGACGAATCCAACACCTCGCTTATTCAGTTCCTCGGCCAGGTCGGGCACCCCCTGGGCCAGAAATGAATAGTGCCTCAAGTTTGCATGAGGATAGTTGGGGAGGATACCCAAGAAGACTACAACCGGTTTACCGAGCAAGTTCGCAGCCTGGATCGCAACATTCAACGCCGGGTTATCGATACCGCGTTGCGCCCGCTGCATCCAATAAACAACACACTGGCCGTTGGTATCCGGCGCCCCTGCTCGCCGCGCCGTAACCCTCGGCTGATTGAACAATCGTTCGAGTTCATTCATACGGTGTCTTACAAAACAAATAGCTTACCCGGAATTGTAACCTTGCGCTGTGAAGTTCGGAGTGTTCTTTGCCCCTGTCATAATTTGCGAACTTTTCCCATGGGCCGTTGCCGTTTCTAATGAAAGACGTTTCGAAGTCATTTCTATGCGTCCGGTAAAATGTTAGAGTAATGGTTAAATCGCTTTAACATTCAAGAAACTGCCGCGCGATTAGATGCATCGTATAATAAAGAACATAAACCTGCTGACTTGCAGAGGAGCGGAGGCAAAGAATAAAATTTACACCATGCGACAAAATCGTCCAAAGCCAGGTGAGAACCGATTGAAGCCAGGTGTGGGGACTCTCCTCGCCTTCATACTGCCCATAGCATTGAGTTCTCACTTGCTGGGCATCACACCCACGCAGCCTTGCCTTGGGACAATTCCTCTTTGCCGGTTCAAGCTGATGGTTGAACGTACTAAGGCCGGGAAGCCGTTGCCGGTTGATAGCGTCAATGTGATTGAAGCTAAAGACAAGGTCCGTTACCAGCCGATCCACTTGCCGCCAAGTGTCGGACCAAGGTCCAGAGTAGCAATTCTGATTGTGCCGGCATCAAGCACCGGCCCCCGAAAGGCCATTGTAACTGAACCACTGCCTGCAAAATCAGCTGCAGTCTGGAATGTGCCCGTTCGGGCGGCAGCCATCGGGTTGGTCTTTGGCCCTCACGGATTGGACGTGAAAAAGATCAGCGCGCTGATAGCCCGGAATCCAGACCTGTTGACCCAGCTTGAAGATTTTTCTCAGCAAACTTCCACCGTGGAGGGTTTGGTCGAGGCCTTGGCAGAGTACGAACAGTCTCCGCCCGGAAGCCGAAGCCTGAACGCCATGCTAAGTGGGTTCTCATCTCAATACGGCGTGGCAGTCCCGCGGCTTGATCCAACAGCGCCTTCCAGCCAGCAGGCATCGACTTTGTTGGGGGCGGTCTTGCCCAGTCTCTCCGCCGCTCCACCCGCAACTCCAGAAGCCGCGGTCGCGCAGTCGACCGGCCTGGCCGCTTCTGTGGCGGCCATGTTCTTTGGCAGCCCTGTGGGATTGGCCGCCGGTGGCGCGATGCTGGTTCAGGATTTTCATACGATGATGTTTCCGGATACGGACTTTCATACGGCCTTTACTCAGCCCATTGCGGATCAGGGCCTTGCTTTTTGTTCCAGGGACCAGACTGTGAAAGCCCGAACTCGCACCACCTACCTCTGGCTTACCCGAGTGGTAAATTCTGATGCTCCTTCCGTGAAGCTGAACCAGGCATCAAGGCTGCCACTGGGTTGGAACTCCAAGGTGGAGGTTACCTGTGCTTCCTCCGGGCAACTGCGCCTGCTGCCGAGAGCGCGTGATTGGCGCTTGGCCTCAAGCAACCAAACTGCGGCGGTGCCTGTAACTGTACACGTAAATTCAGTGGATGACACTCTGAATGTTGATTTGACCCATGTTACGCTGCCGCCCGGGGATTATAAGCTGATGGCAGCCTGGGACTGGACGCCGATGACGGTTGCGGGGAATCTGCAAATCGTGAAGTTTGCTGATTTCAAGAATGTTAAATTGACTCCAGATTCTCAGGATCGTTTGGTGGCCGGCAATGGCCCGGTCCCTGTGGTTCTGACGGGTGATGACTTTGAGTTTGTGAACAAACTGGCCGTTTCGCAGCCGGACCAACTGCTGGCAAAGGCTGAGGAACTGCCCTTTCGTCTGGAGCGCGATTCCCTGGGCAAGCCGACATTACGCACGGAGCTGGACACCACCACTTTGCATCCCGGGGCCTATCTCTTTACGCTTACGCAGTTGGACGGAAGCTCACACGACGTCCCGGTAAATGTTCTTCCTCGGGCGCCTGAACTTAGCAACCTGCCCCTGCGGGTCAATGTGGGACTAACTCATCAGACCGTACGATTGCAGGGTTCAGGGCTTGAACGCATCCTCAGCCTGGAAAGCGACGGCATTGCCTGGAGCCTGTCACCTGTACCGCCGGGCACCCGGGGCATGGCCGTACGATCTGCCACGGTTGAGTTGAGCTCACGCGTGAAGCCCGGTGATCGAATAAACGCTACGATGGTAGTGGCGGGGATGGCTCAGCCGTTAATTGTCAAGGATCTGCTGCAGGTTGCGGGTCCGAGGCCGCGCATTACCAACGTGCAAATCTCGTTTCCCGACGGGCAGGATGTTGCCTTGCAATCTGGCGAGATCCCGGCAGCGACGAACGTCAGCTTTGTGGTGCGCGCTGTGAACTTGGATTCGCATCCGGAGGTTTTGTTAAGTTGTGCCAACGCCGCCGATACCCGCCAGCCCGTAACCTTAAATCCCGGGGATAACCAGCCCGGCTTGGGCCAGCTTGACGAAGCCGGAACTGGTGTGCTGTTTCTCGCCATCAACCCGGGCGCGATCGGACAATCGGGATGCGCGCTGAATGCGACCGTTGTAACGCTGACCGCGGGCGATTCGGCGCCCTATCCGCTTGGACGCATTTTGCGCCTGCCTCGCATTACCAAGTTTGCTCTCACGGAGCGCCAGATTGGCAGTGGTGTTTATCAGGGGATTCTTACCGGCCAGGATCTGCAAATGATTGCCCAAACCGGCTGGAGCCCGACAAATGGTTACCCTGTTAGAGACATTGCCACTCCAGTTGCAGGGAGCCCTTTATTGCAGACCCTGAAGATCGGCATGCCATGGCCGCCGCCTTCGCCCCATGCCCCTGTTTATATATGGCTGAGGGGCGAGACACAGGGCCGGCTCACCAAGGCGCACTATTAGGATTTGCTCGACACTCCAGAGGCGATTTCAGCGGCAGCGATCAGGCTTATTCCTGAGAGAGCGTTCCTTTGCCCAACTCTGCTCAGGTTCACTCCTCGGCCTTCCACGGCATGCGAATATACTGAACGCCACCGGTCATAGCCCATCATAATGAGGGCCGCCTCCGCCCTCCGGGCAAACCCAGGTAATGATCTGGTAAGGATCCGCAATATCACACGTCTTACAATGCACGCAATTGGATGGATTCAATTTCAACCGTTTCCCGGAAGGCGTCTCTTCCATCTCATAAACTGCGGCGGGGCAGAAATGCTGGCAGGGGTTGCCGAATTCCACAACGCATCGCCCGTTGCAGATTTCGGTGTCGGCTATTTGCAGGTGAGGAGGCTGGTCTTCCTCATGATGAGTCGCGGAATGGTAAACGTCAGCCGCCTTATCGAAGGTCAGCTTACCATCAGGTTTAAATGGGGCAAGACTCCGACCTTTGTAGCTGCCCAGCTTCTGCATATGCTGGTAATCAGCAACAGAGATATAACGTTCATATAGGCCACGGCCGCGCGTAACAAATTGCACAGCACTGTGCAGCGCGCCGCGAATAAACCCGTGCTCGAAGCCCTGATGATAATTGCGAACCTTCCACAATTCCTCCCCAGCCCAACTGGAACGCCAGCATTTTTCGTAGGCGGCCAGCACGCGGTCGCGTTCGCCTGCGGTTAAAGCTTCATAGGCTGTCTCGGCGGCAAGCATGCCACTCTTCATGGCCAGATGAATTCCTTTCAGCCGCTGCGAATTCAGGAATCCGGCTGAGTCGCCAACAATCAGCGCACCTTCCGTCCACGTTCGAGGAATGGAAAAATATCCGCCTTCGGGGATGGTTTTGGCGCCGTAGCGGACCATCTGGCCACCCTGCAGCAGCCGATGCATCCAAGGGTGTGTCTTCCAATATTGGAAGGCAAGATGTGGATCGAAGCGCGGATCCTTGTAAGCCAGCCCCGCAACCAGACCTATGGAGAGGCGCGTCTCCGAAAGGGCGTAAATAAAACCGCCGCCAAACTGATCGAGCGTCAATGGCCAGCCTGCAGTGTGGATGACATCGCCGGTGCGAACCCGCCCGGCAGGAATATCCCAAAGCTCTTTCACGCCTACCGCGTAGGACTGGGGATTTCGATCAGAATCCAGATTGAACTTCTGAACCAGTTGTTTGGTGAGAGACCCCCGGGCGCCCTCGGCGAGAATGGTGATTTTGGCCCGAAGGTCATACCCCGGTTGAAAGTTGCCCTTAGGTTTGCCAGTCCGGTCCACCCCCATATCCCCGGTGCGAATGCCTGCCACTCGCGAGCCGTCGTAAAGCAGTTCACTGCCGGCAAATCCCGGGAACAGATTGATTCCGGATTGTTCCACCATCTGGCCCAGCCACTTCACAAACCTGTTGAGGGAGATGACAAAGTTGCCGTGGTTCCGAAAGAAGGGAGGGTTAAACGGCGCGCGAAGATGACCGTCCCGGGTGAGAAAGTAAACCCGGTCTCTTGTCACCGGGGTTTCCAACGGTGGGCCAAATTTCTCGAACTCCGGTATCAATTCGCGCAGGGCGCGAGGGTCAAGAACTGCACCCGAAAGGCTGTGGGCTCCAATCTCAGGAGCCTTTTCCAACACATAAATGCTTTCAGCCGCCAGGGGCTTTCCGTCGGGGCTGCTCGCTCTGAATTCGCGAAGCAATTGTGCCAGGCGCAGAGCACAGCTAAGACCGGCAGGCCCGGCCCCCACAATCAGCACATCGGCTTCGAGAGTTTCCCGCTCGGCCGCGCTCATGGTTCCGCTCCGATTAAGAAAGAGCCAGGCAGTTTCACCGGGGTTGATTACGTCCCATGCATCCCGGATCGACTGAAGGGGGAAGCGACCAGCAGACCCGATCCGTTACTTGGGAAGATCCTCCAAATCCTGCTTCAACGTAGTGGAAAGGTAGGAAATTGATCCGTACTCTTTCTGCATTTGCTCGTAAATCTGGCGCGCCTTTGCCGGCTGCGTGGATCGGTACGCTTCCGCCAGCGCCAGCAAGGCCGTTGACTTGGGCACCGCAGTGGTAGGGCGGTCAACCAATTGTTGGGCTATCCTGGCGGATTCATCCGCCTTGCCCTGTGCGGCCAATTCCTGGGCCAGCGCCAACTCGGCCAGCGATTTCAGGTCACGGTCTGAGGTCTCCGCGGCAACACGAAGCGTTTGTGTGGCGTTATCATGCTTGCCGAGCTCGGCCAGGCAAATGCCAGCATGATAACGAGCAATATCGGCCGCCTTCTGTCGAGGGTATTGCTTGATCACCTGATTGAACTGATCCAGCGCCTTCGTGTACTTCAGTTGCGCCGTGGTATAGGTGGTGGCATCGGGGCCCAGCGCATCAGCCGAGGCCGTGCCAACGTAGGCGTGGAAAGTCTTAAAGGCTGCCCCCAGCATGGCATTGGCGGCTGATTCCTGCTTCTGGTTGTAGAGGCGCCAGCCGGAAACGGCAGCTACAACCACCAGCACAACAGCAATCGTCGCCGCAATTTCCTGATAATGCTGCTTCAGGTATTCAAAAAACTCTTCGTAGATGTCGTGGAACTCGTCCTGCTTGAGTTCCTTGCGGGTTAATCCTGCCAATTCCTTTTCTCCTTCATCTATTAACTCCTGGTCAGCCTAAAAGGGTTTTCTCGAGGTCCTGTCAGGCAAGTCCCAGCCGTTTATGCAACAGTCTAAGCGCAAAACCGCCCCCACGCCAGAGGTTTCCGCTCCAGCCTGAGGGCGGCTTATCAAAACTCAATCCGAAAACATCACGCAGGTTGTGGCCGCTCCCGGCTGGGAATGCCGGGGGAGGCTTGGGGCTTAAGCACCTGGGTGGTTGCGGGCTCTGTCGGAGTGCCCGCAGACGATGCCGGCTTCACACGGTCGGGGAGTGGCTTGCCCTCAACCAGCATCTTAACCTCATTGGCGTCAAGCACCTCGTGCACAAGCAGGGCTTCAGCAATCCGCGTAAGTGCTTCACGGTTGCTGCTCAGCACATCCCGGGCCCGCTGGTAGCCGGTCATAACAAAGCGCTTTACTTCCTGGTCAATCTTGACCGCCGTATCTTCGCTGAAATCACGCTGCGCCACCAAGTCGCGGCCCAAAAAGACCTCCTGCTGGCCTTTGCCGAAAGCCAAGGGTCCCAAATCCGACATGCCAAACTCACAAACCATACGCCGCGCCAGTTCCGTGGCCTGCTCAATGTCGTTCCCTGCGCCCGTAGTCACATGGTCCAGAAACAACTCCTCTGCCACGCGCCCGCCCATCATTATGGCGAGCTGTGACTCCAGATAATCGCGCGTGTACGTGTGCTTATCGTCTTCCGGAAGCTGCATGGTAACGCCCAGCGCCATGCCGCGCGGGATAATGGTGACCTTGTGCAGCGGATCAGCATGAGGAACCATCAGCGCTACCAGCGCGTGACCACCTTCATGGAAGGCAGTATTGCGCTTCTCGTCGTCGGAAAGGATCAGGGACTTTCGTGCCGTACCCATCAGCACTTTGTCCTTGGCCGACTCAAAATCAAACATCATCACCTGTTTGCGGTTTTCGCGAGCCGCGAGCAGGGCAGCTTCGTTGACCAGATTCGCCAGATCAGCTCCGGAAAACCCCGGGGTGCCGCGCGCCAGCACGGAAATGTTGACGTCTTCAGCCAACGGAATCTTCTTGGTATGAACCTTAAGAATGCCTTCACGCCCGCCGACGTCAGGCCTGGGAACCACTACCCGCCGGTCAAAGCGGCCGGGCCGCAGCAGCGCCGGATCCAGCACGTCCGGACGGTTCGAGGCGGCAATCAAAATTACCCCTTCGTTCGACTCAAAGCCGTCCATTTCCACCAGCAACTGGTTCAGTGTCTGCTCACGCTCATCGTGGCCGCCGCCCAGTCCAGCTCCACGGTGGCGGCCCACTGCGTCAATTTCATCGATAAAAATGATGCAGGGTGCGTTCTTTTTTCCCTGTTCGAAAAGATCGCGCACGCGCGAGGCGCCTACGCCCACGAACATTTCCACAAAGTCCGACCCGGAAATCGAAAAGAAGGGTACGTTCGCTTCGCCGGCAATCGCGCGCGCCAGCAGGGTCTTGCCGGTTCCCGGAGGACCCACCAGCAGAACTCCTTTGGGAATGCGCCCGCCCAGCTTTTGGAACTTTTGTGGCTCGCGTAAAAACTCAATGATTTCGTGCAATTCCTCTTTGGCCTCATCCACACCGGCCACGTCTTTAAAGGTTACCTTCTTCTGTTGCGTGGAAAGCAGGCGGGCGCGGCTCTTGCCAAAGGATAGCGCCTTATTGCCGCTGCCCTGCATTTGCCTCATGAAGAATACCCAGAAGGCCACCAGAATAACGAGAGGAAGCAAGCCGTTTCCCACCCACGTGAGCCAGCCATTGCCTGAATTGTCTTTAAGGGTTACATTCACACCTTTATCCAGCAGGTTCTTATACAGGTCGGGGTAGTTGGCGGGCAGTGTGGTCTTAAAGTGGCTATTGTCTTTTCGCTGCCCGGTCGCTTCAGGGCCGTCAATCGTGACGCTCTTTATGTTTCCCTTGTTGACTTCATCCGCGAATTGGGAAAACGTAAAATTCACCGGCCGCTCCCCTGTGCTGGAGCGCACCACAGCCCACAACAACAGCGCAGTGGCCACCATCACTACCCAGAAAATGATGTTTTTAACAGCGGAATTCACTAGGAAACCTCCTTGCCCATACCCTTCCTGCCAGATAAAGCTACAGACGCCAGCACTCATTCCGTTGGATGCAGCAAAATTGCACCAGGCTTTAACAATTCTGAAGTCGCTGGACTATTGCTCGCTTACCCGCGGAAGCCCACCTCAGCCCATCTCCGGTGCTGCCTCCGCCTCAGAACCCCATAATTCCTGCCCGCGGCCGCTTTCCTGCGAATTCACCTTACAACCGGCCAAAGCCCTTCAGCTCGATCTATTCGGCGGCTGGGCTCTCACCCGGAACACCTAAGCTTTCTTCGCTTACCTCGACACAGCGGTGGGTGGTGGGGCATGCAGCAACCGTGCTCGCTGGCGGAAAGCTTCGCACCCACACAATCCCTCTTTCGTCCTCGAGCACCGGCCAAACCCGCCTTTTCGAAAGCGGCACACGCTGGCGCGAAAACAATTCCTTTATCTTCAATGAGTGAAGACGCCCCGCCGGCTGGTATGCATCTCCCGCGCGCCAACTCCGCAAGGTTAGCTTACCAGTTAACCGGTCCAAGTCTAGTCGTTCTCCCTTGACTTCATTATACTCTCGATGACTTCCTCTGGCATGGACAATTTCCCTTGCCTGGAATCGAATTTTCACCCCTAATCCAGGCATATCGACCACAGCCGGAAGAACAATAGGGACGCAGAATGTGTTTAATGGTAACATAGTACTTGATCTTTCAATAATTAGATTATTAAATTCTCTTCGCGCCTGTAAACCGCCAGTCAACACCACCCCGTGCCCGCTCTTATGCTCCTCGGCCAGCCGCCGCAAAGTTTCTAGGTGCGTGTTGCTTAGCCCGACCGCACTGCCTCCCAAAGTCTCCGCCATCTGCCTAAGCACGCGTCCCCGAAGCGCTGGTGAAAGGGTCCCCAGAGCCCGAACGTCAATTCGCACTTCTCCGCCACCATTCCGGATCCATCGCCCTCCCTGCTCCGAGGCAAGCTGCATAAGCAACGCCTCATCCAGTCGGCTCTGTTCAGCCAAATTCGCCAGATGTTCCACAATGCGCTCGCTGTAATCCTTCTGCAGCAAGGGAAGCAATTGATGTCTTACGCGGTTGCGGGCAAAACGCAGGTCAAGATTCGATTCGTCTTCGCGATAATCAAGGCCTCGGCGCTTTATTTCATCCAACACCACGGAGCGCTTCACCTGCAGGAATGGCCGCACGATCTTTGCGTCCAGGACGGGATGAATGCCACTCAGGCCCCGCAGGCCACTTCCGCGCAGCAGCCGAAGCAGCACGGTTTCCGCCTGGTCGTTGGCCGTATGAGCGGTTGCTACACAGGCCAGGTGTTCCTTTTCGACGACGGAATCAAAAAAACGGTAACGCATGCGCCGAGCGGTGGCCTCCAGATTGCCCCGCGCCCTTCTGCACTCGGCGGCCACATCGCCCCGGCCGGCATGGAATTCCACTCCCAACCGTTGCGCTGCTGCTTGCACGAAGGCTTCATCGCCATCGGAGGCTTCGCCGCGCAGCCCATGGTTATAGTGGACGGCTGCCACACGCAATCCCAATTCCGTCCCTAGATCAGTCATAAGATGCAACAGCAGAATGGAGTCCGCACCTCCGGAAACGGCCACCCCCACTCGCTCACCCGCACGAAAGTACCCGGCCCGCAGAACCTGACTGCGCCAGCGCGGGTAAAGGCCGTGGGATTGGATAAAATCCATAGGCATTACACCTCTTACGCCTACCATATCAGCAAAAGCCGGTCTTGCAAGGGCCGGCGTGGCTATTCGGATTAACTGCCCGCGGTTATTTGATGGAATTCCGCTCCGGGCCGGGAAGGAAGTTTAGGCCGCCTGGCCTTCGGTACCACTTTCGGGAGGTTGCTCGGGGAAAATGACGATAAATGTGGAGCCTTTGCCAAGCTGGCTTTCAACCTTGATGGTCCCGCCCATCCTTTCAATCACATGCTTGACAATGGATAGACCAAGACCCGTGCCTCCAACCTGGCGCGACCGCGCACGATCCACGCGATAAAATCGCTCAAAAATGCGAGTCAGGTCCTCGGAGGGAATTCCGACGCCGTTGTCGGCGACCGTGAGCATCACCTTGCCCGGCGCGTAGCGTGAAACCTCAACCCGTACACGCCCGCCGGGGCGGTTGAACTTGATGGCGTTATCGACCAGGTTGATCAGCGCCTGTTCCAGGCGCATGCGCGGGCCGAGCACCTGGCATTCGTCCATGGAGCCGCGCTGCAACTCCACCTGGCGCGACACCGCTTCGGTGCGGCAGGCTTCCAGTGCGGAATCAGCGGCGGAGCGCAGCGAGATGCGTTCAGTCTCAGTGCGGCTCCGGCCCGATTCCAGCGCCGATAGCGTCAGCAGGTCCGAGGCAATATTCCCAAGGCGCACGGCGTGGGAGAGAATAATACCTACAAACTGGGCGCGGTTGTCCTTGTCGTCCAGCGCTCCATCCAGCAGCGCCTCGGCGTAGCCGCGAATGGCGGTGAGCGGTGTGCGCAGCTCGTGAGAAACGTTGGCTACAAAGTCTTTGCGGATGCGCTCGAGCCTTTCCAGTTCGGTAATGTCATGCAAAATCGCGATTGCGCCGTGCAGCCCTGCCTCGCGCAGAGGCGCCGCCTGCACTTCAAACGTGCGCCCGTCGGCAACCGGTAGCGCCAGGGTGCGGCGCTCAGGTTCGCCGTTGGCCACGACTGATTCCAGCATTTCTTTCAGGCTGGTGTCGCGTACCAGCTCCAACAGCGGCAGGCTGGCGGGCAGTGGCGCGCGACGACTCACCAGGCGGGCCAGTGACATATTGCAGAAAGTCACGTTTAGGTTATGATCAACGGCAAGAACGCCTTCTTCCATGCTGGCCAGAATGGCCTCGCGGCGGGCAGACTCCTGCCGCAGACGGTCCACCAGACTCTTCAATTGCGCGGCCGTAAAGTTCAGGGAACGGCCCAGCGCCCCGAGTTCGTCATCACTCACATCATTACTGCCGCTCGCGACAGCGGGCGGACCGGCTAAGCCTTCCGCCAACGTGCGCAGCTGAGTTATGCGCCGGGTAAAGGAGCGTGAAAAGGAAGTGGCCATCACCAGCGCCAGAACTGCGGCGACCATTGACGCCCATACAATGCGCCAGCGGAGCACGGCAACCTCCGCGTTGATGGGGTGCAGTGGAACGGCAAGGCGAAGTACTCTTGGCGAGGGTCCAGACTCTTCAACACGCACAGCCACAGCGCAAAAGTTGCTTCCGAGTTGCGGGCTGTAACGGATTGCGGCGCCGGAGCCATGGAGCAGGGCCTGCCCAACCTCCTCATCCGCCGCCGGGCCAGTTGAGTGCTGCAGTAGGGAACCCGCCAGTAGCGACCCATCGGCCGAATACAGGCTTACTTCCGTGCCGCTTCGCCGGGCAGCTTGCACCACCCAACGCTGCCAACTGCCGGAGGGTACCGCAGCCAATTCACCCTGCAGAATAGCGGCTTGCGAACTCAGACGCTTTTCCACCGTGTCTACCTGGCGCAACGCTACATAGCGGGCCAAATAAAAATTCACTATCACCAGGGTGACCGCCGTGGGCAGGAACGCTTCCAGCAGCAGTTTGCGGAAAAGCGGGCTCTTAAACGGCATCAGTCTCCCACCCCTCGGAGGGCTTTATCCTGCACAGACCGAAATAATTCTCTGAAATGAACGACGGGGAAATGTTCCCTTGAACAAGCGCAAAGGCTTTTCGAGGATGCCAGGCAAGCAGCATAAGTCAGCATATCCCTGCGTGCAGGCAACTTCAATAGGCACAACTGCAAGAAACGCCGGGCGCCCTGGTAGCAACGACAACCTTGAAAAATGGAAGCGGGAGAAAACCGCAGAACGTGCATAGCCGTAGGTGGCAGACAATGCGGCCATAAGTTTCTCCAGGCGCATGGAAGGGGTTGAATTTGTCTAATTTGACTCGCGGCGGGCGATGCTTGAACTGGTTTGGAGCGCTGATTTTCTCTTAGGCAATCCACCGGGGTGCGCGAATTTCGGAAAATTGTTCTACGCCTCGCTATTCTCTTCCGGCCCCAGTGCAAAGCGGTACCCCGAGCCCCGAACGGTTTGCAGGTACTGGGGCCTGTCGGGCTGCGCTTCAATTTTCTCGCGCAGTCGGCGTATGTGAACGTCAACCGTGCGTGGCGTCACAAAACGGTCGCGCCCCCAAACTTTATCCAGCAGGCTTTCACGGCCGAAGATGCGACGCGGATGCGAGGCCAGAAAATGGAGCAGCTTGAATTCAAGCGTACTTAGCTCAACCGTCTGGCCGCGTACCATCACCTCCTGCGTGTGCGCGTCCATGCGCAGGCCCTGAGCCTCAATCACATCAGGCTTTTCCCCGGAACGCTCATTGCGCCGCAGCACAGCCTTCACGCGCGCTACCAATTCGCGCGGGCTGAACGGCTTCACAATATAATCGTCAGCGCCAATTTCAAGGCCAAGCACGCGGTCAAACTCCTCTCCCTTGGCAGTAAGGAAAATAACCGGTAGCTCCTTAAGCCCTTCCTGAGCGCGCAAAAGCCGGCAAATCTCAAATCCATTTGCATCAGGCAGCATGATATCGATCAGCGCCAAGTCGGCGCCGGCGCGGCGCAAATGGTTTAAACCTTCTTTGCCGCTCGTGAAGCACTCTACCTCAAAGCCTTCCTTGCGAAAGGTGTAACGAACCAAATCAACAATGTCCTTTTCGTCCTCAATGAACACGATGCGCTGTGCCATATAAGCAGTATAGCATTCAGTACGTTACAGAATTGTTAAGACTGCAGTTGGAATTCCCCGGGGACCAGGCAGACCGGGAGGAGTGCTCTCCCCTTCAGTTTCCCGAGGCACTCTGGCGCAGATAGCGATTGATTGCATGGAGCACACTGCGCATCATGGCGGGGGTAAGACGGCCTGTTTGCGTGTTCTGCTGGCTGGGGTGATAAGAAGCAAACAGGCGAGGCAGGTTCGGGCCCAGGTCAAAGCTGGAGCCGTGGGCAAATTTCAGTTGTGTGCGTGGAGGCAGCAGCCGCGCACCGGCAGCAGGGGCAACATCGGCCGCGGTCGCCGAGGTTGGAGGTTCGCCCCGGCTGCGCACAGCCTTGGCCAGTCGTAATTCAGCGGCTTTCAGGTAAGCCTCAAAACCAATACGGCCCAGGGCCAGAACGGCCTTGACCCGCGTAAGCAATTCAAGCTCGCGCACCAGGTAATCGCGGCAATTCTGCAATTCCACAGGCAAGGGTTTATTGGCTGGGGGAGCGCAGCGCAGGGCTGCAGTAATGTAACAATCCTGCAGTCGTAAGCCGTCATCGCGATGGCGGGATTCGGGCTGGCTGGCAAAACCGGCATCGTACAAGGCGCGATATAAGAAGTCGCCGGAGCGGTCGCCGGTAAACATGCGCCCGGTTCGATTGCCGCCATGAGCAGCGGGCGCCAGGCCAACGATCAGCAAGTGGGCGGTAGCGCCGCCAAATCCGGGCAGAGGCTTGCCCCAATACTCCTCCTGCCGGGTACATACGCCGTTTTTCGGCCGCTACCCTGGCGCAGTATTCAACCAGACGCGGGCAGCGCTGGCAGGCAATGACTTGGGCGTGCAGAGCTTGCAAATCAAGGGCGGAAGTGGAAAGCATAACAAGGGTCTTGGAACGGTGGGATCAGGCTCCGGCTGCCAGCTTAAGCACGGCCGTCCATACAGCATCAGAAACCGCCATCACAGAAAGGCGTGGCAGCCGCACCAGATCGAAATCCTTCAGCGCAGGCTGCCTTTTGATCTCTTCGAGTGAAACGGGGCGGCGAAGGGGCTTGCCCGCCTTTAAGTCCACTACCACCAACTTTGGCTGGCCCGCCTTGGGGTCCGGGTAAGGATCGGAGGCGATCTCCGCCGTGCCCACCACGGCGCGCTCATCTCCGGTGTGATACACAAGCGCGTGGTCGCCGCGGCGCATGGCCCGAAGATGCTTTAAGGCCAGATTGTTGGAGACGCCGTCCCAGCGGGTTTGCCCGTCGCGCTGCAGATCCGCGAAACAGTAATCACCGGGGTCGGATTTTAAAAGCCACTTTTGCGCCATGCCCGCAGAATGCCCATTTATGCCCCAGGTCTTGCCGACAGCACATTGGGAGTGCTGGCGAACAGCCCCTTCGGCGTGCTGATATATCCGGCTATCGAATTCTTGCCCAGCTTGTTGACAACAAGTTCCAGAGCGGTGGGAGCGCCTTGCACATAGAAATAAACCGGCGAATCGATCGCTTCATCCTTGCGCAGGGTCCGCTTGTCGTCAAAAAACAGATAAGTGGTGTAGAGGTTCTTCTTGGTGTTAGTCCTCAGCAACTGGATGGTTACGCTGCCCATGCGCTGTTTGGCGTTCTTGGCATTGAGATGGAACTCGTAATAATCGCGATCGGTTTTGTGCGCCAGCGCCACCAGTTCATCGTGGGTGCGTGCTATAGCGCCGGAAAGCTCGCCTTTAGTGCCGGTAAGGGCCTCTTTAGTAGCTTCCAGGTCCTTTTTGGTGCCGGCAATATCACCAGATAGCGTGCCAAACTTAGTGTTGGCTTCACTCTGCAACTGGTTCACGGTAGCCGCGCTGGCCTTCTCGGCGATGGCGGCGTTCAGGCGTTGCACTGCAACCTGCTGCTGCTTTTCAATATTCGTGGCCAGTTCTCGCGCGCGCGAAAGTTCCTGCTGCGTCAGGCCCAACTTCTCAGCCGTTACCTGGAACTTGCCAGTCAACTGAGCAAGGTGCTCGTCGCTGGAGTCCAGACGGCGAGTCAGCAGGTTGATCTGGTCCGATTGTTTAGAAGCCAGGTTGCCCAGGTGCTGCCCCTGCGAAATCGCCAGATAGAGGTTGGCGCCCGCGGCAACAACCAGTGCCACGATCAGAGCGCGCCACAGCATGGGAATAGAAGCTGCAGTCGCGGGTCCCGGCATGGGAGGTGGCGCCTGTACATACACGTATTGCGGGGTTCCCACTGGGCCGGGCGGCGGCATTGGCGCGGGGCCGGATGGTGCAGTCGGACCGCCCGCCTGGGGCTGGCCTGCAACGGGCCGAGGGTCACCCAGCCCAAACATGGCGTTTGCGGCATTGCGGTGTTGACCGGTATCTGCCATTGATAAACTCCTTTATTCGTCCTTATCAATTATATGCGAGGTTCGCAGTTTAAGCAGTATTATTGGAGCATAACCGTCACGTGCAATACTATGCAATTCTTTCACGCCCGGCCGCGCTACAGCTTAAGAATCCAACAGCGGGAATGGAAGCTGGGCGAGCGCACGTTAATCATGGCAGTGCTGAACGTCACTCCTGATTCGTTTTCCGATGGCGGCCGGTTCATGAACGCCGCTACTGCGATCCGCCACGGACTATTACTGGCAAAGCAAGGCGCTGACTGGATCGACGTCGGCGGAGAATCCACCCGCCCTGGCGCCCAGCCCGTGCCCGCAGCGGAAGAGTTGCGCCGCATTCTGCCCGTCATCAAAGGTCTGCGCCGTCGCTTGCCTGACGTGCCCATTTCGATTGACACTACCAAGAGCGAAGTGGCCGCCGCAGCGCTTGATTGCGGCGCCAACATCATCAATGATGTCAGCGGTCTGCGTATGGACCCGGACTTGGCCACGGTAGCCTGCCGCTACCGTGCTGCGCTGATTCTTACCCACATGCGCGGCCGCCCGGCAACCATGCAAACGGCACCCTTTGCACGCCACGTGTGGCCAGATGTGCTTCAAGGGCTGCGGCGTTCCATTGAGCGCGCGGTCCGTGCGGGGGTCAAAAAGCATCAACTGGTCGTTGACCCGGGTTTGGGCTTTGGCAAGAGCCGCCACCAGAATTATCAGTTGCTTGCCAGCCTCGAAAGGTTGCAAAGCCTGGGCCTGCCGGTCCTGGTGGGCGCTTCACGCAAGTCATTTATCCAGGCCGCCGTCGCGGATCCTTTGCAAACTGCGTCCGCGGCTGCGGCAGGCGGCAGGGCGGAGGTTTGGCCCGTTCACGCATCCCTTCGCAAAAAGCAGCTACACGCCGCAACCGAATCCGTGGATGCCAACGTACCAATGCTTGATTTTGGCGACGCCGCCGCTGTGGTGGCCGCAGCACTGCATGGCGCGCACCTGGTACGGGTCCATCAGGTTCCCGGAGCGGTAGCCGCGCTTCGCGTTGCCGACGCCATTCTTGCCGCAATCCCTCATCGCGGAAAGAAAAACGCCTGATGGGACTGGCATCTGGGCAATTTGTCGGATTTTGCCTTGCGTCAAGCCCTCCTCCAATGTCCTGTGATGCGGATCACCCGGCTTCCAGAAGCCGATGGTAAAATCAAACCTTATGCTTGTTAAACCACAACTTTTCGGCACTGATGGAGTGCGCGGCAAGGCAGGGGAATATCCGCTGGATCCGGCCACGGTCGCGCGGCTGGCCTGGGCTTTGTGCCAGGCGCTTCAAGCAGCCGCGCCGGGCACGCCGCTGCAAGTAGTGATTGGTGAAGACACGCGCGAATCGAGCCCGTGGATTGCGGACGCTCTGGCGGCGGGGCTGCGGGCGGGCGGAGCGGTGGTTCGCCACGCCGGGGTTATCACGACGCCAGGGATTGCCTTTCTCACGCGCCATCACCAGTTTTCCGCGGGGGTCATGGTCTCCGCATCGCACAATCCTTATCAGGATAACGGCATCAAGGTGCTTTCTCCGCTCGGCGCCAAAATGAGCCAGGATTTTGAAATGCAGGTGGAAAACTGGCTTGAATCACCACGCGCCCCCGCCATTGCCGCCGGCCCGGAGCCGCTGCCGCAGGATAGCGATTTGGTCGAGGATTATCTGGCGTTTCTTGCCCGCCTGGCGCCAGCCAGCAACCACCTGGCGCGCATTCGCCTGGTGGTGGATTGCGCCAATGGCGCCAGCTCCGCGCTGGCGGGGCCGCTGTTCCACCGCCTGGGCGTCAGGGCGGAGTTGTTGAACGCACAGCCCAACGGACAAAATATTAACCTGGACTGCGGCTCGCTGCACCCTCAGGCGATGGCTGCGGCAACTCAGGCACTGGGAGCTGATCTGGGCGTAGCGTTTGATGGCGACGCTGACCGCGCCATTTTTGCAACCTCGCAAGGGAAGGTGGTGAACGGCGACCACGTGCTCTTTGCCATGGGACCCTACCTGAAGGCACACGGTGAACTGAAGGGTGATGCCGTGGTGGGAACGCTGATGACCAACCTGGGGCTGGAGCTGGCGCTCCGCAGCCGGGGCATAGCCCTAAAACGCACCGATGTGGGAGACAAGTTTGTGCTGGAAGAGATGTTGCGCTCCGGCATCAATCTGGGTGGAGAGCCTTCCGGCCACATCATTTTTGCCGATGTTTCGCTGGCCGGCGACGGCCTGGTAACCCTGCTGGAGATTCTGCGCCTGATCAGCGAAACCGGCGAAGACCTGCAGCATCGCCTGAGCGGACTAAAGCAGTTTCCTCAGGTGATTCGCAATGTGCGAGTACGTAGCAAACCTTCCCTTGACTCTTTGCCCGGGGTGCAGCAGGCTATTCGTGATTGCAACCGCGAGTGCGGTGAGCGGGGACGCGTGGTGGTGCGCTATTCCGGCACGGAGACACTGGCGCGCGTGATGGTGGAGGCCGAAGACGGCCATGTGGTTGAGCGGCACGCCGAGTTGATTTCGAGGGCCATTCAGGCGGCTATCGGAGACGGAGACCTGTAATTAAAAATCGTCCACCAAAGGGGGGATATGGCGATTCATGATTTGGCGAAAAAAGAGACCCCGGAAGGCGCGGTAACGGCAGTGTGGTACGACAGCACTGAGGGTAATTTTGTGGTGCAGCACGAGTTTGTGCACCTCAGTTTCTACAAGGACAGCTTCGAGGTTTTTCTGGCTTGCCTGAACGAAGCGCACAGGAAATACCGGGAGAACCACCATGGGTCTGGTCAGTAACCTGTATAAAATCGCACGCATTGCCAACGACGTCAGCGTGCTGGCCAGTGGCAATCCCAAGCGCATCGCGCGGCGGGCTGCGAACATCGCGATTGGCCGCTCCGTGGGCCGCTTGCTATACCTTCGCTAGGCGGAAAGCCGGGGCCGGCAAACCACAGGCAGCCCGGCCGTATTCGGATCGCACCGCCCCCGGATGTTCCGTCTGCTCATTCGCGGATGTGCCGCCTACTTCTTGTAGTATTGGGCGTTCATGTCGGTGAATTGGTTCCATTTTTCGGGTAGGTCTTCCAGGGGAAAGATCGCCGAAACCGGGCACACAGGCACGCATGCGCCGCAGTCAATGCACTCGACCGGGTCTATATAAAGCATGTCGACATCGGCAAAATTAGCTTCGTCCTTGCGCGGATGGATGCAATCCACCGGGCAAACATCGACGCAGGCGGTGTCTTTGGTGTTGACGCAGGGTTCTGCTATGACATAAGCCATTCCGTAATCCTCCAGGGGAAGGTTTTCGCAAAGCCAGCTTTGATTTCTTTAACCAACCCTAAAGGTATGCATTCCGCCCCCGCAGCGCGATGACTTAAGTCGTGGGCTGTGCCGTTCTTTTCAGGCGCGCTTTTGCCAGCCCCGCGCTGAAGGCCCCAACCGAAGGGAAAGGACCATGAAAACCAGCCGCCGCCAGTTTCTGGAGAATGCCCTTGCCGCGCCCGCGATGGCGCCATGGGTGAGAATGGGCCGCTTGGGGTTGCTGCTTGGCCCGATTCTGGCTCCTGCCGTGGGAGCCGGCGCAAGCCCTGACGACCAGTTCGAAAATCCCCACATTATCCGCTACGACGCGCAATGCTTTACCCTGAATGACCGCGACACCTTTATATTCAGCGCGGCTTTCCATTACCCGCGATGCCCTCGCCAGCTTTGGCGCGACCGCCTGGAAAAATTGAAGACTGCGGGCTTCAACACCATTGAGACGTACGTTTTCTGGAACTACCACGAGCCAGTGGAAGGCAAGGTTGACCTGACCGAATTTGAGGATTTTATCAAGCTGGTACACGAGATGGGGTTCTGGATGATCGCGCGCCCCGGCCCTTACGTTTGCGCGGAATGGGACGCGGGTGGCTTTCCACACTGGATCATTGCCCGCCAGTTCCCGCTGCGCAGCGCCGACCCGCGCAGCATCCAAACCTCGCAACACTGGTTCAACGCCGTGCTGCCGGTTATTCAACGCCACCAGATCACCACGGGCGGGCCGGTCATCCTGGTTCAAATCGAAAACGAATACGATTACTGGAAGCTGCCCGAGGATCAGAAGGTGGCCTATATTCACGCTCTGGCGCAGATGGCGTGGAATGCCGGCATCGACGTTCCTCTCATCACCAACTGGGTTAAACAAGCCCGCGAAAATAACGATCCCATCATGGCGCGCATCACCGACACAGCGGATTTTTATCCTCGTTGGGCCGTGGTGCGCGAGGTCCTGCCCGGCCTCTCCAAGCTGCGCAAGGAGGAGCCTTTATCGCCGCTGGGTATTACAGAACTGCAGGGCGGGTGGTTCAGCGAGTTTGGTGGAAAGCTGTCGGTAGACCAACCCGGCGTCGATGCCGCCCAGCTTAACCTTCTCACCAAAACTGTGATCGAGCAGGGTGTGACCTATTTCAACTATTATATGGGCTTTGGTGGAACCAACTTCGATTGGGCCGCCAAAACGCTAACCACCACATACGACTACGCAGCGCCCGTCCGCGAACCCGGGGGTCTGTGGCCCAAGTATTACGCCGCGCGCGCCATTGGCGCGTCACTCGAACTTTTTGGCAATGTATTGCTGCGCGCCGCGCCCATAACCGGCGTCGTGCAATCCAGCAACCCCAACGTCAGCATTACGGAGCGCGCCAGCGGCAAGAGCGGCGTCATCTTTGTGCGCGAGAATGCCAATGCCAGCCAACTCTTCCAGCTTCACTTCATCGATCCCTACAGCCCCACGCACCGCATTATTTCCGCTCCGCGGCAAGGTCAGCTAAGCCTGGGAGCCCGCCAAATGAAGATGCTTCCCGTGCAAATTCCCATCGCCGGAGCGCGGCTGCGTTATTCCACGGCTGAAGTGCTGGCGCACGGCTACAACCTGGATCGCGGCTACCTGATCGTTTACGATGACCCCAACACGCTGGTGGAAATTAGCCTGAGTACGGCCAATGAGCCAAAGGTTGAAGGCGAAACCGATTACCAGTACTGGGATTCCGATTACGAATCGGTCACGATCGGCTTCCATTCCACTCCAGGCATCAAGATGCTTATCGTGAATGAAGACCTGCAGGTGATCTGCCTGCCGCGAGACTTGGCCCTCCGCACCTGGAGCGCCGAGTTTCCGGCCAAAGTTATCCCCGATACTTCCTACGGAACCACCGATTACGCCAGCGAGGAATTGCCCAAAGATGTGGTGGGCAGACCGCCGGAGCCGACCGTGCGAACTCCCCTTATTACCGATTGTGCCCGCGCGATTGAGCATGGGTCCGAGGCGAAGAAGGACAATTTCTGGGTGGTGCTGGATTACGCCCCGGGCGAACACGACTTAACCCTGCTGATGCCCTACAAGCCGCAAAAGGCTTTCGTCAATGACGCACTGGTGGGTTTGGATTACGACCGTCACTGGCGTACCACGCGTCTGCGTGTCAGCGTTCCAGCCTTGCCCGTGCAGCCGGTAACGCCTTCGCAATTCACCTCCTGGGTGGAAAAAATCGATCCCAGCCTGGGTGATTGGAAAACTACGCCAGCCATACCGCTGGAAAAGCTGGGTCCTCTGCCCTATGGCTACGTCAAGTACCGCGCTCAGTTCCAATACAGCGGCACGGAGCAGATGTTCCTCAGTTCTTACACCAATGACAAGCGCCAGGTGTTTATCAACGGCAAGCACGTGCCCGCATTTTCCGTGCCGGGCATCGCAACGGTGGGCAGCCTGCAGGGAATTGCCTCACCCGGCGCCAATACGCTGGAAATTCTGTACGAGGCTTTCGGCAGCGCCAACTTCGGTACGGCCATAGCGGAGTTAAAGGGCATTCAGGCCGCCAATATTGGCGCGGATAATCAAAGCGCTGTTCAGATAGCTTCCTGGCAGGTTCAGGCATTTCCGGCCATCATGCGCGGTCGCGAACTGAATCCGGATTACTCTGGTGGGGCGTGGGAGAGCGCCTCGATTGGAGGCGCCGCCTCCGACACGGAAGTTCGCCCCATGTTTACCTGGGTGCGCACTTCGTTTGCCCTGCCGGCCACTCCTGAGGGCTGGTTTATTCCGTGGAAAGCCATTTTTCAGGCTGATCGCGACGCTTTGCTTTACCTGAACAATCGCTTTGTGGGCCGCTATCAAACCAACGGGCCGCAGCAGGAGTTTTATTTGCCGGAACCCTTTCTGAACACGGGCGGGCAGCAGGCCAACGTACTGACCGTGGCGCTGGCCTATACTGCCAATGCCGGTCACATCCGCTCGCTCAGTGTAGCACCCTGCGCGGAATTTGCCACAATGCGCAACCGGGTGGAACTGCACTGGGAATGGTAAAGGCACTCAAGCGCCACACTGCCATTCGCCGTGCGCTGCACCGGCCCCGGTTTCCAGCCTTTCGCTTGGAACATCAGCCGGCACGTCCGTAGTTTTATTTGCGCGTTGCAAGGCGCGCCGACGCTGAATATACTCTTCAGGTTCTTAAAACCTGCCACGGCGCGTTCCCCTGGCATGTATTCACGGATCGAAGGAGCAACCATGCTTACTGTTTCCAGACGCGAAGCGGGAAAGGCGATGGCCGCCGGAATTGTCGGCGCCTGGCTTGCGCCCGCCTTCGCCAAAAAGGTGGTTTGGATTAACTCGGTGGTGCGCGGCGTACAAATTGGCGCGCAAAGTTATTCCTTCCGCGACCGCCCGCTTGACCTAGCGATTATGGCCTTTCAGGCAGTTGGGCTGGGCGAATGCGAACTGTTTCAGGGGCATGTTGAGCCATCGGACCTGAATCGGGAAGAATTGCGCGAGTGGCGCTTAACCGTTTCCATGTCTCACTTTCACCATATCCGCCAGTCGTTTGACCGCGCCGGAGTCAAGCTGTATGCCTACAATTACAGCTTTCGCAAGGGTATGGGGGATGGTGAAATTGAGCGCGGCTTTCAAATGGCGCGCGCACTGGGGGTTAAATACATCACCGCATCTTCCAACGTCAGCATGGCGCCGCGCATTGACGTTTACGCGCAAAAGTACAAGATCATGGTCGGCTTCCACGGCCACGATCAGACCCAGGACCCCGACGAATTTTCCACTGCGGATACGTTTGCACGCGCTTTGAAAGGCGCTTCACAATACCTGGGCGTTAACCTGGATATCGGCCACTTCACGGCCGCCGGCGGCGATGCTGTTGCCTACCTTCGCGAGCACCACGACAAGATCGTGACCGTGCACATCAAGGACCGAAAAAAGAATCACGGTCCTAACATGCCCTTTGGCCAGGGTGAAACGCCCATCGCCGAAGTGCTGCGCCTGATGCGCGACCAGCACTATACCTTCCCGGCCAATATTGAGTATGAGTACGGAAAGCGCGGCATGGATACTGTTGCGGAAGTGAAGAAGTGCTACGCGTTTTGCCGCCAGGCGCTGGAAACGTAGAGATGAGCTGTTGATTTGAAGCAGGCCGCAAATCCGTTCCATGCATCGTCCATGGCGCCGCCGATGGGTAGCCCATGTTACGCAGCCCGACGCGCGGCCTGCCCGTCATATTCCAAATTGCCTTGCCGGCGGGCGCAGTTCGTGATGCGCGGGTTGCGCCTGCCGGTGGTAATGCCGCTTGTTTTTTTGGACTACTTGCCGGCTTCCTTGCGATGCTCCATCAGGCTGCAAGTGGCAAGCGCTTTGCTGGGGTCGATGGCCTCGCCGCCGCTCTGCACGTCCTGGATCACTCCCTGCTTGTTGATCATGAAAGTGGTCCGGCTTGCCAGCCGCACCATCGGCATCAATACGCCGTAGGACTCGGAGACTTTTTTGGATTCGTCGCTCAGCACCGGATAGGTCAGGTTCAGAGACTGGGCAAACGCCTTGTTCTTTGCCGCGCTGTCCACGCTGATCCCGATTACTTCCGTTCCCGCTTTTTCAAATTTGGCGATATCAGACTGATACGCCTTCAGTTCCTTCGTTCAACCGCCTGTGAAGGCCTTGATGTAAAACGCCAGCACCACGTTCTTCTTGCCTCGAAAATCGCTTAACCGGATGGTCTTGCCGTTCTGGTCCGTAAGCGCAAAATCCGGCGCGGTGTCGCCCGCCTTCAGGGTTTTGGCCTGGGCGCGAGGCGCAAGCGCCCCCACCAATGCCACCAGTGCGATCGCAAGGATCAGCCACTTGTACATATTTCCTCCTGTTTGCCCGTTTGATCGTTTGGATTATATCGCAAAATGGGGTCATCGCCGAAAGTGATTAGCGGCATTTCCGGCTCCTAGTCCTCTTTGTCTTCGTGGCTGCGGTCCCAGGCAGGGCTTTTCATCCGGGCCGGCATTTGCGCCTGCAGCGCCCCGCGGGTTGCCTTCCAATCGCCTGAATACCGGGTTGCTGAATAGTTTCACCTGGGGCACGGGCGTCTTGCCTGTGAGGCCAGGATGGCTGTGCCATGCGAGCGCGCCGCACAAACTGTGCCATTGCCGAAAATCATTTCTTATTGCAGGCGGGTCACTGCCGTGGAGTAGAATAAAAAATGGTCTTTCCTAATGGAGAGGAGCCGGTAGCGCCATGTTAGGCGACCGCCTGTGTGAGAAGTGCGGCCAATTGATGCCGCCGGGCGTAACCAAGTGTCCGGTGTGCAGCAGTCTGCGTTTTTCGCTGCAGCGCGAAACCATTTTAGTGCTTTGCGCACTGGGCCTGATCACCGGTTTTATGATCACCGGCTTCGCCGTCCGTTCTTACAGTCGCATGCAGGACCGCGTGGGCTGGTCGTGGTACGTCCGCGGCGAGCAGAGCATGACCGCCAACCGCGCCGCCGTCGCCGTGGTTGATTACCGTACGGCGCTGGCCTATTCACGCAACAATGTCGCCTATCAATTGCGCCTGGCGCAGGCGCTGGTTGCCGACGGCCGGCGGGACGAGGCTCAGGATTATCTGACCAGGCTCTGGAGCACCAACCCCTCCAACGGACCGGTTAACCTGGAATTGGGCCGACTGGCGATGGCGCGCGACGATGTGCCGCAGGTTATCCAATATTTTCACAACGCCATTGACGGCAACTGGACCGGTGATGTGGCCTACCGCCGGCGCACGCTTCGCCAGGAGCTTTGCCAATACCTGATCCGGAAGGACAGAAGGCCGGAGGCGCTGGCGGAATTAATGGCGCTTTCATCGGAAACGCCGGATGAGCCCGAGCTGCGCGTGCAGGTGGCGGAGCTTTTCATGAAGGCGCGCGATTACGACGTGGCTCTGCGCCAGTATCAGCGCGCTCTCGTTACGGACCGCCGCAACGCCACGGCGCTGGCTGGGGCGGGCGAGGCTGCGTTCCAAATGGCGGATTACCGGCAGGCGCAAAGATACTTGTACCTCGCCCTGCTTCGCAACCCGCGCGATCGGCGCGTGGAAAGCCTGCTCCGCACCTCGGAATTGGCCGTGGCTATTGACCCGTTTACGCGCGGCCTCTCGGAACGCGAGCGCGCCCGCCGCGTGCTGGAGGCTTTCAGGCAAGCTACAAACCGCCTGGATGATTGCGCGCGGCAAGCTCACGTGGATTTGACCAGCAAAGCCCCGGGCAGCCCTCTGGCCGTCGCTGTGGCCGACGCCAAACAGTGGAGCGCCAAGGTGAGCCGAAAGAACTTCCAGGCGAACCCGGATTTGCGGCAGGCAACCATGGAAAAGGTTTTTGCGATTGAACAGCTTGCCTCCAGCCAGTGCGGCCAGCCGCAAGGACTGGATTTGGCTCTGCTGCTGCTGGCGCACAGCGGGCCGAAAAATGAATAAAGGGTTCGTATACCAAATTGACCACTGACGATCCCAAGGCGCCGCCGGTTCACCCGGCCGCACCGGTGCAAGTTGAAGACCCATCTGCCACTCCCGCAACTTCAGGCGCCGCGGCTCCGCCCTCCTCGTCAGGGTTTGCCGGCGCGGCCGTGCGCTGGCGCCGCCAGGCGCGCTACCTGCCTTCGAGACTCCGGCTTCTGTTTGTGCGCTGGCTGGCGCTTCGTGAAAGCAACCTCTTCCTTCTGCTTGCGGTTATCATCGGCCTTTTCTCCGGCCTTGCCGTAGTCTGCTTTCGCATCACGATTGAATATACCCGCCTGTTTCTGCTGGGCTCGGCGCTAAGGCCGCCGGTGTTGCGCCTGCTGCTGGCGCCCACCCTGAGCGGCATTGGCGTGGCCGCTCTGGTGATCCTGATTTTCCCCCGCGTTCGTGGCAGCGGCGTTAACCAGACCAAGGCTGCGCTCTACATTTATGACGGCTATGTGCCTTTCCGCACCGTGATTGGTAAGTTCCTGGCCTGCGCGCTGGCTATTGGCAGCGGGCAATCGCTGGGGCCGGAAGATCCCTCGCTGCAAATCGGCGCCGGCATTGCTTCTGCGTTAGGCCGCAAACTGCGGCTCTCGCGCGATAAAGTGCGGCTGATCGCCCCCGTCGGCGCCGCCGCCGGGCTGGCAGCGGCCTTTAATGCGCCGGTTTCCGCGGTGATCTTTGTAATTGAAGAGATCATTGGCAAGTGGAGCGCCGGGGTGCTGGGCGCCATCGTGCTTTCCGCCGTCAGCAGCGTGGTGGTGGTACGCGGTTTTCTGGGGTCGGAGCCGCTGTTCCGCATCCCTCAGTTCCAGTTGAACCACGCCTTCGAGCTGATCGCCTACGCCGTGCTGGGTGTTGTGGGCGGAGCGGTTTCCGTCTTCTTTGCCAAACTGGTAGAGCGCGCCCGGCGCATCTTGAAGTCGCTCCCCGCCAGGACTTTTTACGTGCAGCCCGCGCTGGCCGGCCTGGCTGTGGGCCTGGTGGGCATTTTTCTGCCCCAGGTGATGGGGGCCGGATACGGCTCGATTGACCAGGCCATGCACGACCAGTACGGCTGGCAGATGCTGGCTCTGCTGGGCATTGTGAAGGTGCTGGCCACCACCATCTGCTTTGCCAGTGGCACGCCCGGCGGCATGTTTGCTCCCACACTGTTTGTGGGCGCGATGATCGGCGGCGCGGTGGGTGGATTGGAGCACCACTTCTTCCCCGAATTCGGCGCCTCGGTGGGTCCCTACGCCCTGGTGGGCATGGGAGTGATGTTTGCCGGATTTCTGCGCGTGCCGCTCACCTCAGCTTTTATGGTGCTTGAGGTCAGCGGCAATTATTCCATCATTCTTCCTGTGATGGTTTCAAACGCCATCGCCTACCTCATCTCGCGCAAGTATTGCAAAGTGCCCATATTTGACGTTCTCTCCCGCCAGGACGGTATGGACCTGCCCTCAATGGAAGAGCAGCGTGAGGAGTCGCCGGTGCGGGTGGAGGATGCCATGCGGCCGCCTTCCGGCCCCCTGCTGCTGGGCAGCGACACTTTTGCGGAAGCCTTTGCCCGCGTCGAAGCTCTCGAGGATCAGCATTTCCTGATCAACTTTGGAGAGAGCCGCTGGGGTACGGTCACCAAGGAGATGCTGGAACTTCAGATCAACAATGGAAAGGCGCAGGTCAAGCTTGATTCGCTTCCCCATACTTCGTCGCTGCCCTGGCTGCATCCTGACCAGCCGCTGGATCTGGCGATGCGCCTGATCCACGATCGCCCCCTGCTCCCCGTCATCAGTCGCGCCAACTTGAGCAAGGTGGAAGGCGTGGTCACTTTGGAAAACATCCTTGCCGCCTACCACAATTCCTTCGCCGCCGGCCGCGCCCGGGATTGAAGGCCTTGATTGCGCATTCCTCAGTCCCTGGCTTCTACGGCGCTGCCGGGCTCCTGCTACCATGAACGTTTAATCCAAGCATGGTGGCAAGGGCGCGGGTCAACTGCCCTGCGTATTTCGCGGGTGGCGCATACATCGCGCTTCTTGCGATGCGTGTGAGCAGGCAAGCGAGCCAAAGTCCCACAGCTTCCTCGTTCTAATAAAGGCTTCCAACCCCACTTT